>OHAD01001027.1_pt1 | contig 28987 bp, 26 predicted proteins | sample 1577011 | NCBI WGS metagenome assembly OHAD01 (sample SAMEA3541510, study PRJEB24748) | human gut metagenome | biome: human gut; feature: human-associated habitat; material: faeces | place: China | collected 2012 | reverse complement strand
CCTATGTGCGGCGTAGGCCGCTTATTAGCCCGTCCAAGAATTGGGGCGCAGTTCAGGGTTTAGGGTTTTACTTAACCGGCTACGGCCTTGTGACGGCGTGGCACGTGATATGCGATGCCGTTTCTCATGACATGGAAAGAAGGGAAATAAAAGTATCCAGCTCAGATAAGACCCCGCTTGCTAAATTTAAATTTAGCAAATCGATCGTTCAAGACAACAAGCGCGATGCTGTAATACTACGAGAAGTTCCTCAAGAAATCTTAAAGAAGATCCCCAAGCTTCCAGCAGTCATGGATTTGCCCGTAAAGGGGGATAAGATCTCCGCTTATCAACAGCATTTTTCCGAATCTAGATTCAGCCTTGAATTGCACAGTGGGGATTTGCTCAGGGTCGGAGATCCAAGCGAAGAGGGCACACTTTGTTATACGAATTGCTCATTTCAGCATGGAATGAGTGGTGGGCCAGTGTTTAATGACTTGGGTCAGGTCATTGGCATAGTACATACTGCAACTGAGCAGGGAAAACTTGGCTCTTTCCTTCCTTTAAGGGATTGTATCCGCTCATCCGATGTTTATGGAGAGTGGCAGGTCTTCTAACTAGATTGTCATACATTCTGGCCCAAAACGCTCATCGCGTCAGACTTGAAACAAGGTGTCTGCTGCTTCTACTTAAACGGTGACAATCGGAAAAGCCATAAGGGGGTGCTGAGTTAGATGCTGGAAAACGGGCCAGTCAGGAAGATATAGAGCGGCGGACTGTATAACATTTCGTTCTAGTACGACTCTGAGACCTATGCGGGAAAGCATGAGGGGAGCGGCTTCTCCGGAAAGATAAAGCTCGCGGATTTCGTCGGTCTGGAGACGGGTGCTTTTTATTTAAGGCAGCGTGCGGACCGATGGGCTCTACTCATGTTCATAGATCAGGCAACCATACTTGGGGGTTACGTTCAACTTGATTATGGCATTCAGTTTGCCTACTCAGAGACACGAGAGGACGGAGCCGTTCGCGTAGCTGTCGAACGCCCGGTTGATTTTGGTGTTTACCACGTTGAACCATCTGCCTGCGGTTAGAAGGTTCAACGTCGAAGGATTTACTACTGATGACCTCAATTTCTTGACAGAATTTATTGATAAAACGCCCCGTTTATCTTTGAGCTCGCCGAACAGCAAAAAGTCGGACCAAAGCCTTCGGCGATGATTTCCTGACGTTCTATTGTTAAATGCCCAGTAAGTTGATTACCAAAATTACTGTCGACACCACTCACCCATGCCGACGACATCGTCTGAATTGTCACGCTGTTGGCGCTTCCCTCGTTAATAGCATCGCTTCTTAGGCCACAACTGGCTGTCGAAACTCCCGTTTTCCGAAATTCGGGGAAAATAGGGGCGGCTGAGCACAACCCGATTTTTGGCAACAATACCGTCGGTCGCAGAAGCGCAAATCCGGGGTTTAGTCGGCTGATCTCTGTTTTCCCGCACTTCCGTATACGACCCCTCGATTAAGGTTATATTAACGCGCGGCGATTACTTCCCATGCAATCGGCGGTAAAATCTCGCCATGGTTACGCTCGCCGATATAGCCTCTGCATTCTCTCGCGTGGACCACACCTGCAACGTCGCCGACCTGATCGACGCAGCTCTAAGAACAGAAGAATTATGAAAGGATTCAAACACCGAAGAGCCTGCAGCATCAAAAGTGTCAGACCGGCGAGATCTGTATCGTAGACATCGTTCGAGAGGGGATGACCGAAAATGACCCGCGCCTACAGTGAAGTTTATCTCGAGGACGCTATGAGAACGCTGGGCGAGGCAGTCGATTTTGCCCTCTGCGACCAGGGACTGACTCCGACCGAACTGACGGCGATCTTGTCAAACGCTTTTGAGATGAAACAGTTTGAGCGCGGTATCCCACGCGTTGTCTGCGGCATGTCGGGCGATGAGCTTGTGCGCGAGATCATTGTCCACGCGGGTCTGAAGCCCGTCGAATTCAGGGAGGCCTATCCGTTCGACCGTTCCCCGCAATACTGAGCAGGTTGGGTTTTGGCATACACGCAATGGACGTGCGGCCTAGGTTTTAGCGACCTTTTTGAAGTGGCGCCACTCGATTGGGTTATCGGCTCGTACCATCCGCTTCACGAGGCCTCCGAAGTTAAATTCGCCCAGATAGTCATTGATAAATGGAACAAAGCCCAGGCAGGCAAAAAGGGCCTCAAGGCAGCACGAAAGGCAGCCGGCCTGACCCAAAAGCAGCTGGCCGCCCAATCGGGAGTCAAAATCCGTGCCATACAGCTCTACGAGCAAAACCAACTGGACCTGCGCCGTGCCTCGGTATCCTCGGCATTGGCGCTCGCAAAAACCTTACACTGCAGCATCGAAGACCTCGTCTGGCAACCGATCGTTCTTGAGTACGACTCCTGTTGCCACTGTGATGTGCTCCCCGGCATTGCGTCGCGCGTATAGAATCTAAGCATCCGCACGCCAGCTATGAAATGGAATGGACGCCACATGGAAATCCCCAGCACCCTGTGCAGCAATGTGTACGACTTCGCGTTTTGCCCCGAGCCCTGCTACGAACGCCTGGCCGACCTCGCCGACCCCGAGGACTGGGGTCCCGGCAACCGCATCCTCAAAAACTACCTGTCGTTTTCGTTTAGCCGTGCGGTGTTCCTGACCGAGCGCGACGTGGACCAGACCGCGCCGTCCAACCTGCCTTTGGTGTTCGACAACGACCAATGCCTGTTCAACACCGGCCTGTACACGCGTCGCTACGAGACCATCTACGGCCTGTTTGAGCCCAACACCAAGCCCGACGCGCGCCAGCGCTGGTTTTTGAAGGGCTTCTTTAAGGAGAGCGACCCCATGCTGGTCTCGTTTGAGTACCTGCCGTGCCGCGTGCGCTTTGCCGAGGACCCCTCCGAGCTGGTCTTTGACTACCGCTTGCCCATCCGCTCCAACATCGACCACATTCTGGGCGATGAGGAGAACCTTACGCGTATTCCCGCTAGCCTGATGGGGGAGGGCAACTCGCTGCTGCTGCGCCGTGCCTTTGAGGGCGCCGTCGTCGAGGCCGCCCGCCGCGCCGCCGCCAACTACACGCTCGCCGTGCCGCAGTTCTACGGCGGTCGGATCCAACTGCTGCTGCCGCTGTGCCTAACCGGCGACAAGCCCGAACTGGCGCTGACCATCCAGCGCGAGGACGGTTTCTACGCCGCGCGCACCTGCCTCACGCTCGACATGGCATACAACAATGCGCGACTAATCTGTCGCCCCGAGACCTCGTGGATAAAGCGGTAAATGGTGGTTAAGCTGCTGTTTTACCTATTGCTTTGGTTGCTTTGGCTTAGCTAGCATCCACGAATTTAAAATCGGGGGCAAAAAGTTCTTGGTAAACCAGGCGCGGCTATGATAGTATCTCTTTTGCCGAAAGGCGACGGGCGATTGGCTCAGGGGTAGAGCATATCCTTCACACGGATGGGGTCACAAGTTCGAATCTTGTATCGCCCACCATCAAAAGCGCAGGTCAGAGGTGTTAAGCCTCTGGCCTTTTTCTATTTGATACCAAGGGTGACACCAAAAGTGACACCAATTTTTCGATTTTTATTAGCATGGGGTCCTATTTTTTATTGATCGCAAACCCTTCATAGTTCCTACATATTGAATATTATTTTCGTTCGTTGACCAACTATAGAGTGACGTCGTCGAACATTTTGAAAATAGTTCACGCGATCTTTCAATGAATTCTTTGCATGATTCATACGCAATTGTGGAGAAAAAGACCACTGGCTCACAGCTCGTACCAGCACATTCACGCCTCGTGACAACCTTTCAACACATCCCATCCATTTTTTGGTCAGCGTTTGGTCAGCTTCCGGTACTTACCCGCATGATGCCCCAGTAGATAATCGTCCACGACCACAACCGCATGGCCTACGGCCGATACCAAGGGAGGCGCAAATGGACGAAATCGTCTGCGCAAACACCGCATTCCGCTATTGGCGCTGCCCACCGCAGGTGCGCGACCTCTACCCGCGCCTACCCAACTCCGAAGAAGGCTGGCGAGCTCTATCCCAAGCCCCATTCGTAACCGACGTCCTCAAGACCCCGATTATCGCTGTTGCTTCGCCAGGTTATTGCAATCACCACTCGGGATTGCGCTCCACTATTCGCTGGGAAGGGACATCGGATGTCAGCACAACAATCGACACTAATTTAGGCTTTAGTGTTACCAATCCGCTTAACACATTATTTACTATGACACGCTTTGTGTCCCAAATAGATCTCGTACTGGCTATGTACGAACTTTGCGGTTGCTTTTCCGTTTTCGAGCTTGCTCCCGCTGCCGAAATGCAGTTAAAAATGGCGGTAGAGGAGAATCGCAATTCCAGCACGCAGGATCTGTTCGAACTTGGAGAAGGCGAAGACGAGGTTCCTTGGAAACGAGTTTACGCCCGCGCAACCGTAAAGGCCACAGATAAAGAAGGCCAAACGAACAAGCGTGAGGATGGAAGAGAGGTTACGAAACTCAAAGGCACTTCTCTTTGGATGAGAAAGCCGCTCATCGAGCTAAGCGATCTACATCGATTCGCCGACAAGGTCAAAAGTCAAATGTGGGGAAAGCAGTTTTATGATGCCGCTCAGCAGGTTATCGGCATTGCTGCGTCTCCGCTCGAGGTCGCGGGGGTACTGCTTCTAAGTCGTTCTCGACGTCTAGGTGGTTCAGGATTCAGATACGTGTACCTCAACGATTTAACCCCTCTATCCGTGGCAGCCCAAAGCATCGCAGGCCAAAAGGTCTGCTACGGCGACATCGTGATCGTAAACCCAATCCTAATGAAGGCAGTTATTATCGAGATCCAAGGTGAGGTCATTCATGGCTCAGGTGCAATACTTGACCACGATGCGGAGCGCATGACTGCGTTGCAGAGCATGGGATTCGATGTATTCCTGGTGACTCACGATATGCTCAACGATTCAAAGCTGCTAGACACCATAGTCAGAAGTGTCTGCGACCGTTTAGGGATTCGCTATAAAGCCAAAACTGAGGCAATGAAGTGCGCCGAGACGAGACTGCGAGCAAATGTTTTGTGCAACTGGTTGGAAATCGGAAATTAGTCGGCGACAAGGCGCTAGAACTACCTAGTTTGCCTGTTAGTGAAATAATGTCATTTCAAAACTATGCCGGATTACGGGGCTGGACCCGGACTGGCCGTCCATACCCTGCATTTCACGGAATACGCAAGCCGTCTACCTGCGGTTTTGATTTTACCGATTACGGCATGCTCGGGGGTTCCCGGCCTGGCCCCGTAAACCGGCATAGTTTTGAAATCGCCGGGTCGGCGGGAGCGCGATTGGCCCCGGTAATGGGCCTGGCGCCGGCAAGACGGCCGTTGGGCGGATGGCGGCCCGCGCCGCGACTGCGAAATTTTCCAAAAATGTCCTTGCATCGCCGTCCGAGTTCCCGTATAGTACTTCTTCGCACGGGGGCGTAGCTCAGCTGGGAGAGCGCTTGACTGGCAGTCAAGAGGTCAGGGGTTCGATCCCCCTCGTCTCCACCCGAGCATTGAATGAGGTTCCAACGCAAGTTGGGGCCTTTTTTCTTATCTAACGATTGAAGCCATGTGTTGGTTGGGTAGCATCTTGGCGACATTCCCATTGTTAATTACGAATATGAATGTTAATAACTTTACGTCTCTGGATGGCAAAGCTAGTTTGCAGCGCTAACAACAAAGAGGCCGGGCGTAATGCCCGGCCTAAAATACTCTGGTGGGCCCTCCGGGATTCGAACCCAGAACCCAGGGATTATGAGTCCCCTGCGCTAACCGTTGCGCCAAGAGCCCTTATGAACGGTGAATGCAATTCTAATAAAGGCATCTAAGGCCTAATTTCTTCGCTTCACGTCGTGAAATACTACCATGCACGAGCAAGTCGCACAACGCAAGATCAAGCCCAATGCTAAACAACAACCAATCTAGGCGCGTCGCAGAAAAGACGTGTTTTAGAAAAAGTTAAGGCCATTAATTCAGGGCTCAAACACATTTAACCGCGAAATCAAGCTGATGCCATTTCAAAACACCGCCAGTTTACTACGACTGATCGGCGACTCCCGAGCACCGCGTGTTCCCCGTTTGCAAAACCGCAGGTAGGGAGCCCGACGGTTGCGTGAAAAGGCGTGCGTGGTCGAACATTCCTGATTCATCGTAGTAAACCGGCATAGTTCTGAGGCGCAGAGGAGGGGCGGTTCGCAATCGGGTCCGATAATGGGACTGGCGGAGCACGGGAAACCCGGTTGAGCGGGCGGGTCGTGTTTCGCCCGTGCCGGCACGGGCGAAAGTTTTTCCAAAATTGCCCTTGCATCGCCGTCGGAGTTCCCGTATAGTACTTCTTCGCACGGGGGCGTAGCTCAGCTGGGAGAGCGCTTGACTGGCAGTCAAGAGGTCAGGGGTTCGATCCCCCTCGTCTCCACCCGAGCATTGAATGAGGCTCCAACGCAAGTTGGGGCCTTTTTTCATATAGGCACACAAGGTCAAAGGCGGCACCATGATCCTCCTGGTCGACAAGATCGAAAAAAGCTTCGGCGCGCGCGTCCTCTTTAGTGGCGCGTCCTTCCAGATCAACCCCGGCGAGCGCTTCGCGCTCGTGGGACCCAACGGCGCCGGCAAAACCACCATGCTCAAGATCATCATGGGCATCGACAGCCCAGACGCCGGCCAGGTCCAGTACGCAAAGGACTGCCAGGTAGGCTACCTAGAGCAGGAAACTAATCTGGAGCAAAAGGACACCACCATCCTTGCCGAGGTCATGGCCGCCGCCAAGGAAATCCGCCGCATGGGCGAGCGCGCCAACGAGCTGCAGGCCCAGATCACCGAGCTCTCCGAGCAGGGCAAAGACGTCGACGCGCTTCTTAACGAGTACGGCCAGGTCCAGGACCGCTTTGAGCACCTGGGCGGCTACGAACTCGAGAGCAACGCCCGCAAGATCCTGTCTGGCCTGGGCTTTAAGGTCACCGACTTTGAGCGCCCGTGCTCCGAGTTCTCGGGCGGCTGGCAAATGCGCATCGCGTTGGCAAAGCTCTTCCTGCGCCATCCCGACCTGCTGCTGCTGGACGAGCCCACCAACCACCTGGACCTCGAGAGCGTCCAGTGGCTGCGCGGCTTTATTGCCAACTACGAGGGCGCCGTGCTCATCGTCAGCCACGACCGCGCCTTCATGGACGCCTGCGTCGACCACGTGGCCGCGCTCGAGAACCGCCGCGTGACCACCTACACCGGCAACTACAGCAGCTACCTTAAGCAGCGCGAGGACAACCTGGAGCAAATGCGCGCCAAGCGCGCTGCCCAGGAGCGCGACATCGCCCACATGCAGGTCTTCGTCGACAAGTTCCGCTACAAGCCCACCAAGGCCGCTCAGGCGCAGGAGCGCATCCGCAAGATCGAGCAGATCAAAAAGGAGCTCGTCATCCTGCCCGAGGGCCACAAGCACATCGACTTTAAGTTCCCTGACCCACCGCGCTCCGGCGATATGGTCGTGGGCCTGGAGGGCGTCTCCAAGTCCTACGGCAACAAACACATCTACAGCGATATCGACCTCAAGCTCTACCGCGGCGAGCACGTGGCACTCGTCGGCCCCAACGGCGCCGGCAAGTCCACGCTCATGAAGATCCTCTCCGGCCTGGAGCCGCCCACCACCGGCACCCGCGACCTTGGCACCAACGTGGGTGTGGCCTACTATGCCCAGCACGCGCTCGAGGGTATGACCGAGTTCAACACCGTCTTGCAAGAGATCGACACCGTCACGCCCAAGTGGACCGTGCCGCAGCAGCGCAGCCTGCTGGGCGCTTTCCTGTTTAGCGACAACGACGCAATCGAAAAGCAGGTGCGCGTCCTTTCCGGCGGTGAGAAGGCGCGCTTGGCCCTAGCTAAGATGCTCGTGGCCCCCGAGGCACTCCTGTGCCTGGACGAGCCCACCAACCACCTGGACATCGACTCGGTGGATATGCTCGAAAACGCCCTGCAAAACTTCCCCGGCACCATCGTGTTGATTAGCCACGACGAGCACCTCGTGCGCGCCGTGGCCAACCGCGTGATCGACATCCGCGATGGCAAGGTCACGGTCTACGACGGCGACTATGACTACTACCTCTACAAGCGCGAGGACCTCGCAGCCCGCGCCGCCGCCGAGTCAGCAGGGGAGAGTACACCGGCTGCGACCAAGGCAACCAAGCCGACCAATTCCGCCCAGCCCAGCGTGCCCGCCCCCAAGCCTGCCGAGGGCAAAAGGACCAAGGAGCAAAAGCGCGCCGAGGCCCAGGCCCGCGCCGCGCTCAACAAAAAGCTCAAGGGCGTGCGCAACCAGCTCAAGAAGATAGAGGCCGAGCTCGACAAAAAGCGTGCTCGCTATGACGAGCTTATGGAATTGATGGCGAGCGAAGAGCTTTATGCCGATCAGGACAAGTTCAACGCCGCGCTGGGGGAATATAACGGCCTTAAGCAAGAGCTGCCCAAGCTCGAGGACGAATGGCTGGAGCTTTCCACCCAGATCGAAGAGGAGACCGCGCGTGAACTCTCGTAAGGCCGCTGCCGTGGCGATGAGCATTATCGCCATCGCGTGCCGCATCTGCGGCATCTTTATGAGCGCGATGACCGTGCTGCTGTGCTTTAGCGGCCTCACCGCCAAGCTGCAGATCGTGGGCTTTGTCGTTGAGCTTTCGCGCGCCCTGCCGAGCGCCATCGCCGGCTATGGCGTCATCACGTCACCCTTTGGCGGTGTGTTCCGCCTGGATTACTCCATCGTCGCCGTCATTTTGTTTGTGATCGACTACCTGCTCACGCGCGCCTCGCGCCGCGTCCGCTAGGGGAGCGCCATGTCCAGCAGCTACCTCATGAACCTGCTCGCCAGCGCCGTTGCCGTCATCGTGGGTATTGTCATCCACGAGAGCGCGCACGCCGCCGCGGCCTGGGCGCTCGGCGACAAGACGGCCCGTTCGCGCGGCCGTGTCTCGCTCAACCCGCTTAACCACATCGACCCGTTTGGCACCATCCTCCTGCCGCTGCTTATGCTCGCGGCCGGCGGCCCGGTGTTCGCCTTCGCCAAGCCCGTGCCCGTCTACCTCAACAACCTCAAGCACCCCAAGCGCGACGAGGTCCTGGTGAGCGCGGCCGGCCCCGCATCGAACATCGCGCTCGCGTGCCTCGCGGCCGCCCTCATGCACGCAGCGTATGGCAACCTCTACGCAAGCATGTCCTTTGCCGTGGCGTCCCAAATCATGAACTTCGGCGCCACCTTTATCGTGGTCAACCTGTCGCTCGCGTTCTTTAACCTCATCCCGATCCCGCCGCTCGATGGCTCGTCGATCATCGTCCCATTCCTCAAAGGCAAGGCGCTCACCAACTACTACCATCTGCAGCAATACGCCATGCCCATCCTCATCCTGGTGCTGTACCTGCTGCCCATATGGACCGGCATCGACGTGATCGGCCGCTATTTCGACGTTACCGTGTATCCGCTGGCTGAGCGGCTGCTCGACTTCGCAATCGCCGGCATCTAGGGTAAACTTACAGGTCGACCGCGCAAAACGGTCGCAACATGCACCCAAACCGCGCCGCGAAGGCGCCGTCAAAGGAGGTCGAAGATGTCGTATCGCGTGTCGACGCAGGTCTACAGCGGACCGTTCGACCTGCTGCTGCAGCTGGTAACCCGCCAAAAAGTTGATATCGGCGCCATCTCCATTAGCGAGGTGGCCGAGCAATACCTGGCCGAAGCCGAGCGCATCGAGGCGCTGGACCTAGACGTGGCGAGCGACTTCTTGCTGGTCGCGGCAACCCTTCTGGACATTAAGGCCGCCTCGCTGGTGCCCCAGGAGGCACCGCGCAACACCGACGACGATTACGAGGACGACGAAGACCTCGAGGAACTCAGTGCTCTCGACGGTGATGCCCTGCGCGAGGTCCTGATCCAGCGCCTGATCGCCTACAAACAGTTTAAGGGCGCGGCGGCAGCCCTTGGCGCGCGGATGCAGGCCGAGAGCCGCATGCATCCGCGCGTTGCCGGCCCCGACCCCGAGTTCTTGGGCCTTATGCCCGACTATCTGGCCGGCATCACCCTGCGCGGCCTGGCCGTTATCTGCGCAGACCTGGACGGCAAGCGCCAGACCTTCCTGCTGGAGGCCGAGCACGTGGCGCCGCATCGCGTGCCGCTCGACCTGACGGTGGCCTCGGTCGACCGCTATACCATGGCGCACCAAACCTGCACCTTCCGCGAGCTGCTGGACGGCGACGCCACCACCGAGCAGCTCGTCGTCACCTTCCTTGCCATGCTGGAGCTCGCCAAACGCGGCTCGCTCACGCTGAGCCAGGACGAGATCTTTGGAACCATTCAAATCAACCGAGTCGAGGGCGCCGAGGCATACGTGCCCGGCGAGGGCCCCGAGCTCACCGAATAGGAGCGGCAACCATGTCAACCCTTTCAACGCTGGAGGCAAACAGCCTCAAAGGCGCCCTCGAGGCGCTGCTTCTGGTCTCGAGCGACCCCGTGAGCGCACCCGCGCTGGCAAGTGCGCTGGATATTGCCCCCGGCGAGTGCGCGTCGCTGTTGGCCGAGCTTAAGGTTGAGTACGAGGAGGCCAATCGCGGCTTTCAGCTGCGCGAGGTCGCTGGTGGCTGGCGCCTGTTTACCCACCCCGCCTACCACGATGTGGTCGAGGCCTATGTGCTGAGCTGGGACACGCAAAAGCTTTCACAGGCGGCGCTCGAGACCCTAGCCGTCATCGCCTACCACCAGCCCGTCACGCGCGAGGTGGTCAAGGGCATTCGCGGCGTCAACTCCGACGGCGTCATCGCGTCGCTCGTGGACAAGGGTCTGGTGCGCGAGCTCGGTCGCGACCCCGAGCGCGGTCAGGCCATCATCTACGGCACGACCAATGCCTTCTTGGAAAAGTTCGGCCTGCGCTCCACCCGCGATCTGCCCGATCTGGAGCAATTTGCCCCCGACGAGCAGTCCCGCCAGTTTATCCGCGAGCGCCTGAGCGGCCGCAGCATTCAGTCCACGCTTGAGGAGCAGGCCGAAGACCTGGACGAAGAGCGCGAACTGATCGATACCGATGTTGAAGATGTTGAGGCAGTCGAGGACTTGGAGACCCTGGTCGTCGACGAGACCTCGGAGGATTTGCATGACGAGGACTAACGAAGTAGGGGAGACGCGCACCGCCGGCGTCGCGGGCGCGCCCGCGACCGATGCCCAGCCCGTCTACCCACACACCATGCGCCTGCAGCGCTTTTTGGCGCGCGCGGGCGTAGCAAGCCGCCGCGGTTCGGAGGACCTGATGACCGCCGGCCGCGTGACCGTCAACGGCCAGGTCGCGACCGAACTGGGCACCAAGGTCGACGTCGATAGCGACCATATCGAGGTCGACGGCATGCCCGTCAAGCTCAACCAGGGTGCCGTGTACCTGATGCTCTACAAGCCGACCGGCTATCTCACCACCATGAGCGATCCGCAAGAGCGCCCTTGCGTGGCAGACCTGGTCCCGCGCGACCGCTATCCGGGGCTCTTCCCGGTGGGTCGCCTGGACCGCGACACCACAGGCCTTTTGCTCTTTACCACCGACGGCGACCTGTCCCAGGACCTGCTGCACCCCAGCAAGCATGTCTATAAGACCTACCAAGCACTCGTGGACGGGCAGCTGACCGACCGCGATCTAGACCCGCTCCGCCGTGGCATCGAGCTCGACGACGGCCTGTGCCAGCCGGCGATCTGCCGCGTCATAAACGCGCGCGAGGCCGAGGCCGTAGCTCCCCAGGGCGTCAAACCCGGCACCACCGCCGTGGAGGTCATAATCCGCGAGGGTCGTAAAAACCAGGTCAAGCGCATGCTGGGCAAGATTCACCATCCTGTGATCCGCCTGCACCGCTGCAACTTTGCCGGCCTTGAGCTCGAGGGCGTGGCCAAGGGCTCATGGCGCGAGCTCACCGACCGCGAGGTGCAGATCCTTAAAAGCGGCGGCATCCCGCCCAAGCAGGCGAGCGCCAAGCGCAACGGCGGCAAGCCCCAAGATACGCCCGCCAGCCGCACGCGTCACCACGGTAGCCACGGCTCCGCACCCAAGCGCAATACCTACCGCGAGCGTTACACCGGCTAGGCAGACCGCCAACCAATACAGCGCCCGCGAACCATACCAACACGTCAACCATCGAAAGGAAGCACTGCATGATCGTCGCCATCGACGGCCCCGCCGGTTCCGGCAAATCCACCATCGCCAAGGAGATCGCCCGCCAGCTGGGCTTTAACAAGCTCGACACGGGCGCCATGTATCGCGCCGTCACCTTCGCCGCGCTCGACCGCGGCATCGATCTGGACGACGAGACGGCCATCGACGCCCTCGCCGAGCAGATCGAGATTCACTTTACTAACGGCACCGGCGAGGACACGCGCCTGACCATTGACGGCCAGGACGCTTCGGCCGCCATCCGCACCCCGCAGGTCGACGCCAACGTGTCCAAAGTCTCGGCCTACCCGGGCGTGCGCGCCGCCATGCTCATCCATCAGCGCCGCGCCGCCGAGGACCGCGATATCGTGGCCGAGGGTCGCGACATCGGAACCGTCGTGTTCCCTAACGCGCAGGTCAAGGTCTTCCTGACCGCCGACCCGCGCGAGCGCGCCCGCCGCCGCGTGCTGCAGCGTCACCAAAACGATGCTCAGCCGCTCACGCCCGCGCTGCTCGAGACCGAAGTCGACGATACCCTCGACGCCCTCAAGCAGCGCGACAAGCTTGATAGCAGCCGCGAGGTCGCCCCGCTCGTGCCCGCCGAGGACGCCGTGCACGTCGACTCCACCGCCCATACCATCGACGAGGTCGTCCGCATTATCGAGGGCCTCATCAACCAAAGGAGGTAGCCCATGCGCCTGTTTAAGCAGACGCCCGAGGACTATTACAACGCCCCCTACGCAGAGTTCCCAGCGCTCATCCGCGGCACCGTCGTCGTAGTCATGGCCATCCTTTGGGCCTTCTCCAAGCTCATGTGGCGTTGGAAGGTCGAGGACGCTGACCTGCTGTTTGACCGCCAGGAAGGCCGCGGCAGCGTGGTCATCTGCAACCACACCTCGATGGCCGAGCTCTTGGCCGTGGAGACGGCGCTGTTCTTTGGGGGCCGCCGTATCCGTCCCATCTTTAAGTCCGAGTTCGCCAAGAGCAAGATCGTACGCTGGGCCTTTAGCCGCGTGGGCGGCATCCCCGTGGAGCGTGGTACTGCAGATATGAAGTGCCTGCGCGCCGCCCAGCATGCGCTGCAGCGCGGCGAGGACGTTCTGATCTTCCCCGAGGGCACGCGCATCCGCTCGCGCGAGATCAAGCCCGAGGTCCATGGCGGCTTTGCGCTCATAGCCCAGATGGGTAAGGCACCCGTCAACCCGCTCGCCATCTGCGGCTGGTCCGACATCACGCCCAAAGGCAAAAAGATCATGCGTCCCAAGAAGTGCTGGATCCGCGCCGGCAAGGCCGTCTCGCTTTCCGACGCACCGGCCGGGCTTAAGCGCACGGAGCGCCTGGAATGGTTTGAGTCCGAGGCCATGAACCGCGTCTACGCCATGCGAGACGAGCTGTGCGCCGAGCATCCGGGCAGGTTCTAGCCATGAGCGAGAACGTGACGAACACTGCCGCGACCGCGTCCGACCAGGCAACCGCGCCTACCATCGAGATCGCCGCCCACGCCGGCACTTGCTACGGCGTACAGCGTGCGCTCGATATGGCGCTGGCCGCCGCGCCGCAGGCAGGGGAGTGCACTCAGGTCCATACCTTGGGTCCGCTCATCCATAACCCCATCGTGGTGCGCGAGCTCGCTGAGGCAGGCGTTGGCTTGGCCGAAACCCTGGACGACGCAGCGTCGGGCACCGTAATCATCCGCGCCCACGGCGTGGTGCCGCAGGTCATCGATGCTGCCCGCGAGCGCGGCCTTACCGTGGTCGACGCCACCTGTCCCTACGTGAAGAAGGTCCATGTGGCCGCCGAGCGCCTGGTACGCGAGGGCTACCGCGTACTCGTCGTGGGCGAGCCGGGCCATCCCGAGGTGGAGGGCATCCTGGGCCACGCTGGTGATAACGCGCAGGTCGTGAGTTGCGCTGCCGATGCGGACGCGCTGCCGCTCAAGGGCAAGGTGGGCCTGGTTGTGCAGACCACCCAGACCGCGCAGAACCTCGCCGAGGTCGTGGCTGCCATCACCCCGCGCGTGCAGGAGCTGCGCGTGATCAACACCATCTGCGCCGCCACGAGCGAGCGCCAGCAGGCAGCCGCATCACTTGCCAAACGCTGTGATTGCATGGTCGTTGTGGGTGGCAAGAACTCGGGCAACACCCGCCGCCTGGCTCAGATTTGCGCAGACGCCTGCGAGCACACGCATCACATCGAGGAAGCTTCCGAGCTTCTGGCCGCGTGGTTTACCGACGCTCACCACATCGGCATCACCGCCGGAGCCTCAACCCCGCAAGAACACATCGAGCGCGCCGTAACGCGCATCAAGGAGCTTTGCCGCTAATCATGGACCAGACCGTACCCGCATACGCCGCCGAGGTGGCCGATTACGGGCGCAGCCGCGACCCCGAGCCGGGTGAGGGCGCGCTCGTTAAAAACGTGCGCCCCGAATCGCCCGCATGGGATGTGGGTATCGAGCCGGGCATGCGCGTGCTCACGGTCAACGGCGAACAGCTGACCGATATGATCGTGTGGCTCTGGGAGGCCGACGACGATACCGTTGAGTTGGAGGTATTCGATCCGCGCGACGGCACCGTCACCCCCGTTGAGCTCGATCGCTTTCCCGGCGAGGACTGGGGTCTGGAGTTCGATGGCCCCATCTTCGACGGCATGCGCACCTGCGTAAACGCCTGCGTGTTCTGCTTTATGACCATGCTGCCAAAGGGCGGACGTTCCACGCTCTACATCCGCGACGACGACTACCGCCTGAGCTTTTTGCAGGGCAACTTTGTCACGCTCACGAACCTCACCGACGAGGACGTGCAAAACGTTATCAATCGCAACATGAGTCCCATGAATGTGTCGGTCCACGCCGTGAGCCCCGATGTCCGCCGCCGCATGATGGGCCGCAATGCCCAGCGCGGCATGGACGTGCTCGAGGCCATCATGGCCGCCGGCATCGAGATTCACGCGCAGATCGTGCTGTGCCCCGGCATGAACGACGGCGAGGAGCTGGAAAAGACCCTGCGCTTTTGCGAGGAGCACGAGCAAATCACGAGCCTGGGCATTGTGCCGCTCGGTTTTACCAAGCATCAGAATCGTTTTAGCTGGTCATACAGCGACAAGCCCGAGCTGGCGCGCGAGACTATCGCCATGATCCGGCCCTTCCAGGACCGTGCCTTCGAGCGCTTTGGCCGCCACACCTTCCAGATGAGCGACGAGTTCTACCTGGATGCCGGCATCGAGCCGCCCGAGGCAGACTTTTACGACGGCTACCCGCAGTACTACGACGGCATCGGCATGATCCGCTCCTATCTGGACGAGACCGACAACGTGCTCGCCGCCGACGCCGAGCGCCTGCGCCGCGTTCGCGAGGCAATCGCCGCCCGTGGCCAGCGCCTGCTGTGCCTCTCGGGCGCCAGCGCGCGCGACACCGTGGCCCGCTTTGTGGAATCCCCGCACGGCCTTGCCGGTACCGTCACGGCCATCAAAAACCACTACTTTGGTGGCAACGTAGACGTGACCGGCCTCATCGTCGCCTGCGACATCTTGGAGCAGCTGCCGCAGGACCTGTCGGGGGTTATGCTCTTTGTGCCTAAGCTCATGTTCAACGCCGACGGTATGACCCTTGACGAGTATCATCGTGACGAATTACTCGCAAGCCTTACCGGTCGTGGCGCCGAGGTCCATGTGGTATCGACTATGCCGCATGAGCTGCTCGATACCCTGGAGCACATCCTTGGCATAACGCCCGCCAATTCAACTATTCCCGCTGACCCTACCCAATAAAGGAGAGCAGATGAAACCTATCGTCGCCGTCGTCGGACGCCCCAACGTGGGCAAGTCCACGCTCGTTAACCGCCTGGCCCAGACCTCGGACGCCATCGTCCATGAGTCGCGCGGCGTCACGCGCGACCGCTCATATCACACGGCCGACTGGAACGGCCGCGAGTTCACCATCGTCGACACGGGCGGCATCGAGCCGCTCAAGAGCGATGACGTCTTTGCCACGTCCATCCGCGACCAGGCCCTCGCCGCCGCCGAGGAAGCGGCCGTCATCCTGTTTGTGGTCGACGGCCGCACTGGCGTCACCGAGGAGGACGAGTCGGTCGCCCGCATGCTCAAGCGCTCGGACAAGCCGGTCTTTCTGCTGGTGAACAAGCTCGACAACCCCGATCGCGAAAACGACAGCATCTGGGAGTTCTATTCGCTCGGCATCGGTGAGCCCACGCCGCTCTCGGCCCTGCATGGTCATGGCACGGGCGACCTGCTCGACGATATCGTGGCCCTGCTTCCGGAGGAAGAGGACGAGGTCGCCGACGAGTTCCCCGATGCGCTGAACGTGGCCATCATCGGCCGCCCCAACGCCGGTAAGTCCTCGCTGTTCAACCGCATCCTGGGCGCCGACCGCTCTATCGTGTCCAACATTGCCGGCACGACGCGCGACGCCATCGACACCGTCGTGGAGCGCAACGGCAAGCACTACCGCATGGTTGACACCGCTGGTATTCGCAAGAAGAGCACCGTGTACGAGAATATCGAGTACTACTCGATGGTCCGCGGCCTGCGCGCCATCGATCGCGCCGACGTGGCGCTGCTCGTCGTCGACGCCTCCGTGGGCGTTACCGAGCAGGACCAGAAGGTCATGGGCTTGGCCATCGAGCGCGGCTGCGCCGTCGTGGTGCTGCTCAACAAGTGGGACCTGCTCGACGACGACCGCAAGCGCGAGGCCTGCATGGAGACCGTCGACCGCCGTCTGGGCGTCATGGCTCCCTGGGCCCAGTATCTGCGCATCTCGGCCCTGACCGGCCGCAGCGTGGAGAAGATCTGGGCAATGGTCGACGCCGCCAAAAAGACGCGCTCGCAGAAGATCAGCACCTCGCGCCTCAACACGTTCCTCACCGACCTGCGCGAGTTCGGTCATACCGTGGTGGACGGCAAGCGCCGCCTGCGCATGCACTACGTGACTCAGACGGGCATCAACCCGCCGACGTTTACGTTCTTCGTCAACCACAGCGACCTGGTCAACGACACCTACCAGCGCTACGTGGAGAACCGCATGCGCTCGACCTTCGATTTTGCCGGCACGCCCATACGACTCTTCTTTAGGAAGAAGGAGCAAAAGGATGCATAATCCGATTCTTCTGACCGCCATCTGCGCCGTGGTCTCGTTCTTTATCGGAGCGATTCCGTTTGGCCTGATCCTGGGCCGCGTGTTCAACCACACGGACATTCGCAAGGCGGGCTCCGGCAACATCGGCACCACCAACGCGCTGCGTGTGGCCGGTCCCAAGGTGGCCGCGCTCACGCTGCTGCTCGACTGCCTTAAGGGCGCCATCTGCGTCCTTATCGCCCGTCCGCTCATCGCCGATCTGGGCTATGGTTTTCCGCCGAACATCATGGCGCCTGGAGCCCCCGGCGATTGGATGCTCGGCGTCATCTGCCTGGCGGCCGTATGGGGCCACATCTTCTCGCCGTACCTCAACTTCCACGGTGGCAAGGGCATCGCGGTCGGTCTGGGCGTCATCCTCGCCTGGTACTGGCCCATTGGCCTGTCGCTGCTGGGCATGTTTATCGTGGCCGTCGCCATTACCAAGTACGTGTCGGTGGGCTCGCTTGCCGCGGCCATCGGTCTTCCCATCGCTGCTTGCGCGGTCTTTCCGTACAGCAGCCTGGGACTTAAGTTTTGCATGGCGATGATCGGCATCACCGTGGTGTGGGCCCATCGCGCGAATATCCAAAAGCTCATGACTGGTAAGGAGTCCAAGCTCTCGTTTACCAAGCGCGTCACCGAGCCCGACGATAAGTAGGAGAGAGTCATGAATGTTGCGCTGATTGGCTCCGGCTCCTGGGGAACCGCCGTCGCCGGCCTTGCCGCCGCGCGAGCCGAGCGCGTGACCATGTGGGCCCACAGCGAGCAGACGGCCGCCGGCATTAACGGCGAGCACCGCAACCCGCGCTATCTGGTGGGATACGAGCTGCCGGACAACGTGGTGGCAACGACCAAGCTCGCCCAGGCGCTCGACGGTGCCGATGCGATCATCTTTGCCGTGCCCTCCACGCACTTGCGCGACGTGTGCCATCAGGCGGCGCCGTTCATCGCGGACGACGCCCCAGTGCTCTGCCTCACTAAGGGCATCGAGCCCGAGTCTGGCCTGCTCATGAGCGAGGTCATCGCCAGCGAGATCGGCAACGAGACGCGTGTGGCGGCGCTTTCGGGCCCCAACCATGCCGAGGAAATCTGCCGTGGCGGGCTTTCGGCCGCCGTCATCGCCAGCGAGGACCAGCAGGTGGGGGAGACCTTCAAGGACCTGCTCCTGTCCACGGCTTTTCGCATCTATCTGTCGCAGGACATGACGGGTATCGAGGTCTGCGGCGCCATGAAAAATGTCATCGCCATCGTGTGCGGCATCTCCGCCGGATCGGGCGCGGGCGACAATACGCTTGCCCTCATCATGACGCGCGGCCTGGCCGAGATCAGCCGTCTGGTGCACGCCCGCGGCGGTCAAGCTATGACCTGCATGGGACTTGCCGGCATGGGCGACCTCATTGCCACCTGCACCTCGGAGCATTCGCGCAACCGCACCTTTGGCTACGAGTTTGCCCACGGTGTGTCGCTCGACGAGTATCAGGAGCGCACGCATATGGTGGTTGAGGGCGCCGTCGCGGCCCGCAGCGTCAGCGAACTTGCCCGTTCACTGGGAGTAGACATTCCGCTCACCTTTGCCGTGGAGCAAACGCTCTACAACGGTGTTACTTTGGATAGGGCGCTCGAGATTCTTACCGATCGCGTCCCCTCTCAAGAGTTCTACGGACTCACCGACTAGCGCAGAAAGGCTACTACCATGGGTTCCATTAAAATCGCTCCGTCCGTCCTCTCGGCCGACATGGCCAACCTCAAGGGCGAACTCGACAAGATCGCCGGCGCCGACTACGTGCACTTCGACGTCATGGACGGCCACTTTACCGGCAACCTCACCTTTGGCGTTGACATCCTCAAGGCCGTCAAGCGCTCCACCAATGTACCGGTCGACGCGCACCTCATGGTGTCGAACCCCGACGAGACGGTCGATTGGTACGCAGACGCCGGCGCCGATATGATCACGGTACACTACGAGGCCTCCACGCACCTGCACCGCACGCTCACCCATCTGCAGCAGCGCGGCGTTAAGGCCGGCGTGGTGCTCAACCCCGCCACCCCCGTGTGCGTGCTCGAGAGCATCATCGACGTCGTCGATATGGTGCTGCTCATGAGCGTGAACCCGGGCTTTGGCGGTCAGAGCTTTATCCCGGGCACCATCGCTAAGCTCCACGAGCTCAGGGCCATGTGCGAGCGTCACGGCGTTTCGCCCCTCATCGAGGTCGACGGTGGCATTTCTTCCAAGAACATTGTCGAGGTCGTCAAGGCCGGCGCCAACGTGCTCGTGGCCGGTTCTGCCGTATTTAAGTCCGAAGATCCCGCTGCCGAGGTTGCGCTGCTGCAGAAGCTGGGCAACGAGGCCGCACAGGAGGCATAAACCCTTATGACCGCAGGTCAAAACCGCATACCCGTGAATCTTGACTATGCCGCCTCGACGCCCATGCGCGCCGAGGCGCTCCTTGCGCAGCGCGAGTACGACGACAGCGAGCTTGCCGGCGTCAACCCCAACTCGCTGCATTCGCTCGGCCGCAAGGCTGCCGCGCGTCTGGAGGTTGCACGTCGCGAGATCGCCCGCAGCTTTGGCGCGCGCGTCCGCCCGTCCGAGATTGTACTGACCAACGGCGGTACCGAGGCAAACCAGCTTGCGCTCCTCGGTCTTGCCGAGGGCGCCCGTCAGCGCGACCGTAAACGCAACCGCGTGATCGTATCTGCCATCGAGCACGATTCGATTCTGGACAACCTGCCGTTGCTGCGTGCCGCCGGCTTTACCGTCGACCTGGTGCAGCCCTGCCGCATGGGCTACATTGAGCCTGCCACGCTTGTCGAGCTACTAGGCGACGACGTGGCGCTCGTGAGCATCATGGTTGCCAACAACGAGACCGGCGTGGTGCAGCCCATCCGCGAGCTTGCCGCGGCCACGCATACCGTTGGCGCCCTGTTCCACACCGATGCCATCCAGGGGTATCTGCATATTCCGCTCGATGTCACCGAGCTGGGAGTTGACGCCATGACCGTTGCCGCGCACAAGATCGGTGGCCCCGTGGCATCCGGCGCGCTCTACCTTAAGAACCGCACGCCGCTGCGCCCGCGCATCTTTGGCGGCGGACAGGAGGCCGGTCGTCGTGCCGGCACGCAAGACCTGCGAACGCAGCTCGCCTTTGCCGCTGCCGCCTCGTCTCTGACGCCCCATGTGGCTCAGGAGCGCGCGAAGCTGCAAGCCCTTTCCGACAAGCTCTACGCCACGCTTACGGCCCACCCGCGCATTCACGCCACCATGGGTGACTACGCGCAAGCCGACCGTCTGCCCGGCATGGTATCGATCTACATTGATGGCATGGACTCCGAGGAACTCATCATTAAGCTCGACGCCGCCGGCTTTGAGGTTTCGGCCGGCTCGGCGTGCTCGAGCGGCAGCATGGACCCGAGCCATGTTTTAAGCGCGATGGGCATCGGTCGCGAGCAGGCATTGGGCGCACTGCGCATTTCCTTTGACGACCGCGTGAATCCGGACGATCTGGACGAGTTTGCCCAGACGCTGCTCTCGATCGTAGGCGCCGCATGATCGTCGCCGAGCTTGAGCGCGCGCTGCTGGCACGCTATCCCAAGACCAATGCCGAGAGTTGGGACCATGTAGGACTTTCCGTCGGCACCCTGCCGCGGAGATTACCGGCGTGGCCTGCGCGCTCGATGCGACCGAAGCTAATGTTCGCCGTGCACAAGATGCCGGTGCCAACGTGCTGCTGACGCATCATCCTATCTACATCAAGGCGCCTGAGGCGTTTTGTCCGTCGGATTCCGCACGCCCCCAGTGCAGCGCGGCGCTCTATGAGGCGGCCCGTTGCGGCGTGAGCATCATATCGCTCCACACCAACCTGGACCGCTCGCACGAAGCGCACGTTCGCCTGAGTGAGTTGCTGGGCGCTGAGCCCATGAGCTCGCTGGAACATGTGGACGCGCCTGAGCTCACCGGACTGGGCGCACTCGCGACCCTCCACGACGTCTGCAGCCTGCGCGATCTCGCCACCCGTGCTGCCACGGCCTTCGGCAGCGACCCACGCGTGTGGGGCGAGGCCGATCACCCGTGCCGCACCGTCGCCATTTTGGGCGGCTCCTTGGGCGACTTTGGAGAACTCGCCATCGCCGCAGGCGCAGATGTTATTGTGACCGGAGAGGCCGGCTACCACGTGGCGCAAGACCTTGCCTTGCGCGGACTGCCGGTGATCTTGCTCGGCCACGACCGCTCTGAGGAGCCGTTCGTTGATATATTGATGAACTCTGCAGTTGACGCCGGGGTCGACCCCCGTCATGCGATTAAAATACTGAACCCTTGCCAATGGTGGACTGTGACAAAAGGAGAGAACTTATGAGCGCCGGCGCTACGCTACTCAAGCTGCAACAGATCGATTTGGAACTCGCCCGCAACAAGAGCGAACTTGCCAATATGCCGGAGCTCAAGGAGCTCGCTTCCAAGCGCAAGACCTATGTGAAGCTCAAGTCCGAGATGACCAAGCTCTACGCCCAGCGCAAGGACCTGGACATTGAGCTCGACGATCTCAACACCACCGAGATTCAGACCAAAAACGCCATCGAGGCCGCCAAGAAACGTCACGTCGACGGCTCCGACTACCGCGAGGTTCAGGACCTGGAGAATGAGCTCGCCACCCTGGCCAAGCGTCTGGACAAGATCGAGCACACCCGCAAGGACGTCGTTGTCGCCCATAAGGAGGCGCTCGACCGCGAGGCCCGCGCGCAGGCGATCATCGCCAAGTTCGAGGAGGGCGTGAAGGCCGATACCAAGGCCGCCCGCGCCAAGGCTGCCGACCTGCAGGCTCAGATTGACACCGCCACGAAGGAGCGCACCGCGCTTGCTGCCACGCTGCCGGCCGACGTGCTCACCGACTACGAGCGTCTACTCAAGCAGTTCCGCGGCCTGGCCGTCGAGACCATCCAGGGCAACATCCCCACGGTCTGCCACACCGCGCTGCAGGCATCGTCCATGAGCGACCTCAACCACGACGGTAGCGAGATTACGCACTGCCCGTACTGCCACCGCCTCTTGGTACTCCCGAGCAAGGAAGCCTAGCGATGACGGCGGCATCCAACAATTCAATGCAACTTGAGGGAAAAACGATCCTGCTGGGCATTACCGGCGGGATCGCCGCCTATAAGTCGTGCAATATCGTGCGCCTGCTGCAAAAGCGCGGCGCGCGCGTCAAGGTCGTTATGAGCGAGCATGCCACGGAGTTCGTGGGGCCGCTCACCTTCCGCGCGCTCACGGGTGAGCCGGTCGCTGTGGGCCTATTCGACGACCCCTCCGACCCCATCCACCATATCTCGCTGGCGCAGGAACCCGACTTGGTGGTCGTGGCGCCCGCGACGGCCAATATCATCGCCAAGATGGCCAACGGCATCGCCGATGACCTCATCTCCACAACGTTGCTTGCGACACCGCGGCCCGTCGTTATCGCGCCGGCCATGAACAATGGCATGTGGAAGGCGTCGGCCACGCAGGCCAATATGGCCACGCTGTGCGAGCGCGGCGTCCACGTGGTGGGACCCGGCAGTGGCTACCTTGCCTGCGGCGACGTGGACACGGGGCGCATGAGCGAACCCGAGGACATCGTCGAGGCCGTCTGCGAGGTGCTCAATCCCGTGCAACAAGACCTGGCGGGCAAGCGCATCGTCATTACCGCCGGCCCCACGCATGAGCCGATTGACCCCGTGCGCTTCATTGGCAACCGTTCTTCGGGCAAGATGGGTATCGCCCTGGCGGGGGAGGCCGCACGTCGCGGTGCCGCCGTCACGCTCGTGCTGGGACCGACATCGCTCGATGTTCCCCGCGGTGTGGAGTGCGTGCACGTACAGACCGCCTCAGAAATGCTCAAGGCAGCGCTGAGCGCCTTCCAGACGGCCGACGCGGCCATTTGCGCCGCCGCCGTCGCCGACTACACGCCGGCGGCCCCGGCGGACCATAAACTCAAAAAGGCCAACGAGCGCTTGGATCGCATCGAGCTTGTCGAAACGGTCGATATTTTGGCTGAGCTCTCGCGCCAGAAAGGCGAGCGCCGTGTAATCGGATTTGCAGCCGAGACCGATAACGTCGTGGAGTACGCCGAGCGTAAATTGGCCCGCAAGGGATGCGATGCGATCGTCGCCAACGATGTCTCGCGCGCCGATTCGGGCTTTGGAACCGATACCAACAAGGCTTGGATCGTGAGCACAGCGGGTACGCAAGAACTTCCCGTGCTTACAAAACCCCAGCTCGCAGATACAATTTTGGACTTGCTTCAAAATTTGTAAAAAAGTTCTTGCACAAGTCTAAAGTTTCGGGTTAATATACTCCCTGTTGCGAGCGAGAGCAGAGCAACAAACAAAAGCTTCGGGACGTGGCGCAGCTTGGTAGCGCACTTGACTGGGGGTCAAGGGGTCGCTGGTTCGAATCCAGTCGTCCCGACCAGAAGTTTGCAGGTCAGGCACCTAGTGCCTGACCTTTTTTGTTTTAAGCAATTGCTTAATTTTGATTAAGCAACAGGGTGCCAAAAATCTACCTACGCGATAATCGCTATTTGTGGCTACTTGCGCGTTTTGCACGCGCTTGAGCCGGTTTATTAACGCGATTTGATTCTACATACGCGCAGCAGGTACACGCCGAGAACGGGCCGCATTTATCGCGGCGATTTACACCGATAAAGCCACTGTAACGAACAAGCGTGTCGCTGTATTTATTCCAGTAGTTCACTTGATCGGTGGACAAGTGGGCTGTTGCAACGAAACGCCAAGAAGGATGGGCTCTATACGAGGGCGCAGCAGAGGTAATGGCGGGGGAGCGCGGCAGACGCTCTGAGAGCCACTGTATGGCCCCATTTTTCCTCAAATCGACTACCTGTGCCATGAACCTCAAATTGTTCGAGAATCGCCAAAAGCAAGGCCCGCGCGGAGTCGCACGGGCCTTGCATTAGACAAGCTAGAAGCACCAAGCGGGACAGACGCAAAGCAAGCCAGCCGCGCCATCAGTATTCGACGGATTGCCGCTGTAGCCGACATAGAAGTATCTCGTCGTAGAGCTGGACGGACTCACCGAACGCTCCCACCAATGGTAGCCAATCTGCAGGCAGGCATTTTCAGAATGGTTCTCCGTCACCTTGCCCTTGAAGGCCTTGTACTGGGAACCCTCGGAGGAAGTCCAGGGATACTCGGCTGCCCAGTAGGAGGTGGGGACGATCTCGGAGTAGCTGAGCAGGAACAGCTTGTCCGAGGTGGCCGTCACGGCGGCATTCTTGTCGGTTCCGCCGACGTTGTTCGTCAGCTTCCTGACCGATTTCACCTTGGACTGGAAGTCGGCGGGCATGAGGTTCCAGATTTCGCCGGAGTTCATCTTCGCGCGGAGTTTGGACTTCCCCCAACCGCCAACGTTGGTTTCTGGTGCGTTCACGCTGGAAGAAATATTCCTCGAGGTGGTGAGGAACGTCAGGCCCGCTTTACCGCTTCCATCGGCCAAATCATCGTGGTCGATGCCGATGATCTTGTACTCAAGCGTCTGCCCGTCCGTCAGCTTCATCGAGAACTTCGTCCCTGCGTCCATCGCTGCCCTCGCCTTGGCGTAAGCGGGCGATACCTCGCCCTTCGCGGCGATGTCCTCGGCCACTGCCTTCTGCTCGTCGAGCGTCCAGTCCTTCGCGTCCTTGGCGATGGCCGCCTGGACGGTCGCGGAATCGGCTCCTGCGGCACCGCCGCCGGACGCCCCGCCGGCATCGGTGCCTCCGGTCGTCCCGCTGTTCACCGTGTTGCCGACCAGGTTGAACTGGTTGCGGATGGCTCCGGCCACTTCGGGTCCCGCGAACACGATGACCAGGCCGATGATCGCGATGATCAGGACGTACTCGATGATTGATTGGCCTCGGAGAAGAGCACCTCTAGGAGATACCCCCCCCGAAGGTTCCGCGCCGCTGCATACATATGCGACACTCCCTTCGCTCAGGGCTTGTAGATGCATCGCCGAGCGTAGGACTATCCCAAAAGGTTGCGCTGGTCTTGCCGCAGCGGCAAAGAATAATTAGTCCAACGCCTGCGCGGCTTAACCGACCACTCGCATATCCAAATTTGTTGCTCAACAAATTCTCAGGTAGCGTAAGTAAAATTGAGTTGGAAAGCTGGTGGGAACCGTCTTATAGCCTAAGCCGTTCCAAAAGCCGCGAATACAGGAGGTAAGGTGATTGGGTAACTATAAAGTTGTCTTCAGGGATGACTGGTCCGGGGATTCGAGTCTGCTGAAATGGGAGCCCGGATGCCCGGCGATGGTAACGGTCGTCCAGGTCGCGAGAAACGTCGACACCTCTGAGGCTTATCTGCAGATAAAGATCGAGAATCTCTCAGCGGATATCTTGAACTCCATCTCCGGAATCGCCCATGTCGACTATGCCGATGGGTCCAGAGGCTATGTCCCCTTTTCGGAACTAGACTTAGACCTGCCGCAATGCGAGCAGGGAGCCCTTAAGGCAACGGCGCTGCCGAGGGGAGACGTCGAGTCCGTTTTCATCAAGCTGCTTCAAATCGACTCCCAGCAAGGGAAGTGGCACTCGACCGGAGAGCCTGCCGAAGCGCCCGAGCGCGAACCGCTTTCGATGATCGAGAAGGCGATGGCCGAGAGGGACCGCCAGCTGAAGGAACTGCATGCCGACAGTCGAATCGCCGGCGGCAAGGCGCAGTTCCATCAGGGATGGTGGGTGTGTGCATGCGGGTGCATTAACGTTGAGCGGGAAAGCTGCCACAGGTGCAAATGCCACAAGGACCTCCTCTCGGATTTGCAGGACGAAGAATCCCTATGCAAATCGGCCGATATACGGTCTCAGAACATATACGACAGGGCCGATTCACTTATTGCCAGCGGAGAGAGTGTCGAAAACCTGAAAAAAGCGCGTGAACTTTTCAAAGGCATCTCTGGTTGGAAGGACGCCGAAGAGCGTGCTAAGGAATGTTCAGAAAAGCTAGCCGTGCTCGAGCCGAAATCGGCAAAGAAGCGCAAATTGCTGCTATGCCTCGCCACGGCCGCCGCCGTGCTTCTCGTCTTCTTTCTGACGGCGGGAAGGCCGATGGCGATAAAGGCAATTACTGGGCTGCAAAAAGAAATTCGGTACAGGGAAGCATTCTCGCTTTACGAAGGCGGCAATTATAGGAAGGCGTATGCCGAATTCAAGTTGATTCGATCATACAGCGATGCGTCGGAGATGGAGGCGAAGGCCGCCAATGCCCTGGCGGAGGATTATGCAAAGGAAGGGGATACGGACCAAGCTATCGAATGGTTCAAGAATGCGGACAATGAAACCGGCGCCCACGAGGTCGAATACGGGTACGTGAAGAAGCACTATGACAGCAGCGATTCCAAAACGAAGGAATACCTGGACGAGCTCGTGGACGTAGGCTATCGCGATGCCACCGAACTTTATTCCGACCTTTACAAACTGGATGTAAGGATTCTTGTGAATTCCGATGAGAACGATACCGAAACATCCCTGACAGAAATCGGCTCGAAGTCGATGGGTGACGCCTATGTACACGTTTTCGTTGACGGCGGAGACCGATCGCAAGAAGAGGTCGATATCCGCGTGTTTGAGGAGTACGCATGGGGCATCGATGGCGAGGTGACAAATAATTATTCTGAAACGCAGCCCGCGAACTACGTAAAAGGATTCAAGCGCGGGTGGAACCTCATTCGGCTTTGGAATCAAAGTTCCGTTATTTATGACCATAGAATCACGTTAATTGAGCCCGTGACGGGAGAGACGCTGGCGACGACAGAATTCCGCACGCCCTATAACTAAGCATCGGCTTTCAGTCAACGATATTCCGAATGTCGGGCAAATCAAGTATTTTACGAGTTAGGAAGAGAAGCACATGCAAATCATCTTTTACGCCCTCATAATCTGCTACGGCATAGCCTGCTATTTTTCAGGGGGGCTAATTGGTAAGGCAGCGAGTGACAAAGGGTATGGGGACCAGAGGTTAAAGCTGGCCTTCATAATCGTGTTCGCGACGCCCGCGAGCGCCGCGATGATCGTTGCGGCGCTTCCCGACAAGAAGCTCCAAACCAGCGTTTCCGATGATTCGACGCCGCATTCGATAGATGCCGAGCTTCCGAAGCTGTAAGGCATCATTGCGAGTGGGCTCGTTCAAGCTCTGAATTGGCAGTTCAAAATCAGGCATCGCGTAGGGCCGGACTAATGCCTGCGCCCTATGCGATGCCGCTGCACCGGTTTTGCCAAGCGTTTCATACCGTCCATCTCTGCGCAATGACGCTCGGAACATTGTCGTTAAAGCTCCCGTGGCAGATGATGTTAGAAACGCTGCAATCCCAGCAGTCGTATCCAAGCGAAACGCGGCTTTTCAAACATGGTGTGCTTCTCGCCTACAGATCGGGCGTTGAATTTGCTCGCGTCCCAAAACGCAAACCGCTCGGCGCCTAAAAGCACACTCTTAATTCCGTGCAAATCGAGCGTCAAATCCCAGTGCCTAAATCTCCTTGTTAATTCTCAAAGGAATTCATATATGAGGTGAGGGAGCAAGATGACGCGTAAATCCTATTTCCACGGTTATAAACGCCAAAAGAAAGCCCTTGCGGGATTGCACTGGCTTTCCAGTAATTGCAGGTGAGTTTAAAAGCAGAATGCCGGATAGAAAGGTTCGGTAACTAAGGCTTCCTGGGAGGCATTAGTGGCGTTCTCTCCAAAAATTCTAAAAGCCGTGCCTGGCCAATTAGCATGTGATCATGACCACCAATAGCCGGCATGCGTTAGGCTTCCGTAGTTCGAGCTCGATACGCCCTTGGCGGTATACAGTTCATACTGATAACCCTGTGACCATACGGATTCGCCACCCCACACCTCGGTGACACTAAGGATGAAAACCTTATCGGGTGTAGCCGTAGCTTGAGCAATATAATTACCGCCTTTGTTGTCGGTCATTATGTTCACGGATTTAATTTTGGCCGTGAGTTCGGTCGGCAAAAGTGCCCAGAGGTCACCCGAATTAAGGCGCCCGCGCAGCTCTGACTTCTCCCAGCCGCCGACGTTGGTGTTCGTCGAGTTAATACGCTGCTCGCCCATGACATCGTTGGTCGTCTCGAACGTGAGCCCTGCCTTACCGGAGCCATCCGAAGGGTCGTCATGGTTGATGCCGACGATGCGGTACTCGAGCGTCTCGCCGTTTGCGTCCGTCCTCGATGCGCAGCGGAAGGTTCTCGAGGAGGTCTCCAGCGCGCCGTTCGAGGCGACGGATGGAAGGGCGGGCGGCATCTCCTATATCGCTCCCGCTGCACCGACGTGGGTCCGCGCCCTTGTCGACGCCGACGGAACCATTGACGCCATCGAGACATCAAATCACGCCGGCCTTGCGTCCTGGGTCGCCAACATCCGTGCAGCGGCGGACGAGATGACGACTCGCATCGCCGACATGCTCATGCATGTGGGCGTCGACTAGACAGGGCGATCCCCGCAACGGGCATTATTATCCGGGAATCGTTTGGTTGCGAGGTACGACAGTGTGAGGGCCTGAGTGGTCAGATCCCGCACAGGGGGACCGCGATGGTGGCCACCGCACCGCCCGAGGGGCCGTTGGCGAGCGAGACGGATCCCCCGTGGGCGCTCGCGGCCTCGGAGGCGACGTGGAGGCCGAGCC
>OHAD01001025.1_pt1 | contig 29046 bp, 29 predicted proteins | sample 1577011 | NCBI WGS metagenome assembly OHAD01 (sample SAMEA3541510, study PRJEB24748) | human gut metagenome | biome: human gut; feature: human-associated habitat; material: faeces | place: China | collected 2012 | reverse complement strand
ATTTGGTGCTGTTCGCACATCTTGATCATTCGCTGGAATTCGGTGCGGTTCTGTGCGTTCATGCCAGAGAGCCCTTCGTCAGCGAATATCTCCACCAGCTCCCACTCTTTTTTTCTCTGAATGAGGCTGGTATATACCCGAATCTGGTTGGTGTAGGAGTTCTGCTGATCAGCCGAATTGGAAGATACCCGGCAATAGGCGGCGACTCGAACTTTGCGGATTTCCTGCCTGGTGATGGGCGAGATGAGTTTGACCTGCGGCATCAACAGCCCTCCTTTCTGGCTGAATTTTGGATTGTACTACATTTTGGTACCATCCACTTTTCCGGTTCAAGCAACATTATAGTCAACGGCAAGGCAAAGTCTATTGAAAGAACGCAGAGAAGTATATTTCTACACAAGCGACAAGACCTGATGCCCAAAATACATCAATTTAGACGGTTCCTTCTGAACATTTAATCTGCGATGACGAGATCGGAGCCGGTGAGCTTCTGGTAGTAGCGCTTGGCTCGCTCATACTCGGCCTGAGTGATCACGCCACCTTCCCGCATCGACTTCAGCACGGCCACAATAAACAGGTAGTTTGCACTCTTGGTTTGCGACACAGCAATCATGATGTGATCCCTCCTAAATATGAATATGAATTGATACCACAAAAATAGGGGTCACCCGATTTGGTTGAGGAAGCCTTGGCTTTCCTGCTACATGATGGGTGACCCCCATTGCTTCTGATATCAAGACTATTAAATGTCTTTTTGTTGCCTGTATTCGACACTACTTCCCCAGGCCTGGGCGGTCAGCTAAACTGCGGCGGGCGCCGCACTCCGGGAATCTAACCCCTCCGAGGATCTCTCCGAGCTGCCCCCATTGCTTGAGACTGTGGCTGGACAGGGGTACCATTATAGGCAGATGAGGTCTTGGCGAAACAGGCTGCCATGCCTGCTTTTGGATCGGAGGACCCGCTGGGCACCTTATTGGCCGTCATTGATAGGAGAAAAAGAAAAGCATTTCCTTTTTGTCTCCTACAGGTGGTCATCGCGCACCGTCCGCATCGCTCGCTCATCGCTGATGTTATTTAGCTGCCGGATATTCAGTTGAAAAGGTTCAATGAAGGCGTCTTAAGGCCCCTTCACTTTACAACGGACATATTTGCAGCAAACCACAACCATCAGCCAAAAATATTTTTTGCTTTTTTCTGAATGAGGCGGATCGCATTCTGGACGCTCTGATAGCTAACATCCATCCGGTCTGCATATGCCTTGTAGCTGATCCCATTCAAAATGCAGGCTTGATATATGCCATATTGGGTAGGAGTCAAGCTTTCTCGCAAGCTCCTCTCCAGCAGCTTCGTGGAAATCTCTTCCGTATAGTCGTAGGTGTCGGCTAACCAGCTGGAGTCTGCCACATCTTCGGGAAGCATATCCAGAGAGAGAACCGTTGGAGCGGTTTTCCCTTCTCTGGATGGACCCTGCTCCGGAGATATGGTGCGCCGGAGACGCTTCTCCTCTGAGCGCAGAACCTGCATGACAGAGCGTTCCACCTCCGTTATTTCGCCGGTAGCTTTGATCCGAACCATGCATTTTCCTTCCTCTGTGGTCCACAGGTCGTAATCGAATTCAACTGGGGTCTTCGGGATACTCATTGTCTTGTCCTTTCCGCTGGCACGAAGCCGCGGAAAGGCAAGACAACAAAAGAGCCGCATGACGGTGGTCATTCTGTCCGTGCCGATAAACAGAGTCTTTCGACTCTATCCATGCGGCATCAGGATGACTACACCTATCAGGCGGCTCCACAGCTCAGCTATGTGATTCAGTTTTTATTTAGTCCTCCTTCGGGCGAAGGCGAAACACGATTTTTCTCATGCTCAAAACATCAAAGACGGTGACTTTTCCGCACTTTTTGCACTTTGTTTCGACATGACCTCTTGTGTCCTCATATACGACGATTGAGTTATGCTGGCAGTACGGGCATTTGATATATCGCGGCTTTTGCGCCGCAATCGCCTCCCGCTCCCGGATAATTTTGCCCAACATTTCTGCGGAAGGCTCTGTAATACGAATGTTTTTGCTCATGCCCACACCTCCAGTGGATCAACAAACTCTGCATAGATACGGCCATTTGCCCAGCGGATGAACCGGGGGTGAACTACACCGTTTTGGTCTACATCAAGATTAACAGAGACATATTCTTTTCTGCATTGTACCTCCATTACAATACCCTCCGTTTTTCTGCCCGCTTCACGAACAATTTTTCGTGTTTTCGATTGACAAAATCTTTGCTCGTGTGTTAACATTTACACGAACAGAATTTCGTGTTACGCTCCCATTATAGCCAGAACAGATTTTCGTGTCAATCCCGTTTTGCGAAAAAGTGTTCGTGTTGATGGCAGAGAAACAGAAAGAGGTGCCTTTATGGGGTTTAAAGAACGGCTGAAAGAAAAGCGGCTTGAGGCTGGATTAACACAGGCTGAACTTGCAGAAAAGGTTTCTGTAACTGCGCGGACGATTCAGAATTACGAAATGGGTTCAAGGAAACCGGGCAACATGAAGGTGGTCGGCGATATTGCTACTGTCCTTGGCACTACACCAGAATACCTTCTCACCAGCGCAGATGTCTATTCCGTAGAAGCCCATCAGAAGGGTGGAGCAAAAGCAGCGCGAAACATCGATGAACTGGTCGGTGAGGTGACCGGCCTGTTTGCCGGCGGCCAACTTTCCGAAGATGCGCTTGAGGGGGCAATGCGGGCCCTCAACGATGCCTATTGGATGGCCAAGGAGAAGAACAAGAAATTTACGCCCAAAAAATATCGCCAGCAGGAGGAGTAAATCCATTCTGTGGGGCTCAAGATGTGAGATAATGATGAAAAGCATCCGCAGGATGGAGGTGGGCTTATGACCGGTAAAATGCTCTCCAAAGTCGGCGCATCCCTGGTGCGGCGCTTCGGAACACGCGATCCCTTCCAGATTGCGAAAGAGTTGGGAATCTCTGTTCTTCTTTGTGAGGATTTTGGCTCTCTAAAAGGAATGTACCGCGTCATCAAACGCAATCGATTTATTTTTCTGAACAAGGATCTGGGGGACAGAATGCTCCGCATCGTCTGTGCCCATGAGCTGGGGCACGACCAGCTTCATCGGAAGTTGGCACAGGCAAACAGCCTTCATGAATTCATGCTGTATGACATGACCACACGGCCAGAGTATGAGGCGAACATTGTTGTTGCAGAAATTCTGATTGACAACGAGGAGTTGCTGGACTACATCTATACCTATCGCTATTCTGCTGAACAAATCGCCAGGGCGATGGATACGGATATCAACCTGGTTGCCTTAAAAATAGCGCACCTGACGGAACTCGGATACGATTTGCGGCCTGTGAATCATAGAAGTGATTTTTTGCGGTAGTTCTACTGGGAAGGAGTTTCTCCATGAAGTACAAGTTGTACCGATCCTTCGGGAATCTGGATAAAGATGTCCGTAGACATGAACTGGTTGCCGTGGAGTATGGCATGAACCTGGAGGCAGTGACGAATGCACTAATTCGTGCGGTAGCCGATGATCTGGCTGGAACGCCTGAATACGCAAATTATGAAACCGCCGCTTTTGCGCCGGAGCCGGTCAAGGGGTTCCGCCGTGTTCGGAGGTACGACTATGAGATGACAGGAATTGTTTATCCAACTTATGCGGACAAGAATATCCTGATTGACTACGGTATTGTTGAGGAAAACGAACTCGAGAATTAATGTTACAACCAATTTCGAGCAGCGTTTTGGCGTTAAATAGCGAGAATCCAGAGGGGGCAGTTTTAGTATGAAGCAAAGGTCCTATATCGCAATCGACCTCAAGAGCTTCTATGCCTCCGTCGAGTGCCGGGAGAGAGGTCTCGATCCTCTGGATACCAACTTGGTGGTTGCCGACGAGAGCCGTACCGACAAGACCATCTGCCTTGCCGTTACGCCGTCCTTAAAGGCCTATGGGATCTCAGGTCGTGCTCGGCTGTTTGAGGTGGTCCAGCAGGTGAAGGAGGCCAACCGTGGTCGGCTTCACGATGCGCCTGGGCATCGATTTTCTGGAAAGTCTTGCTTTCTCTCTGAATTAAATGCCACACCGGGGCTGGAGATCGACTATCTGATTGCACCACCGCGTATGGCCTACTACATGGAGTACAGCACACGCATCTACAGCATCTATCTGAAATATATTGCTCCAGAGGATATCATCGTATACTCCATTGATGAAGTGTTCATGGATGTCAGCGATTATCTATCCACCTACAAACTTACCCCCAGAGAACTTGCAATGAAAATTATCCTGGATGTGATCGAGAATACCGGAATTACAGCCACCGCAGGTATTGGTACGAATCTTTATTTATGTAAAGTCGCAATGGATATCTTGGCAAAACATATCCCTGCGGATGAGAACGGCGTGCGCATCGCAGAGCTGGATGAGATGACCTACCGTCAAACCATGTGGTCGCACCAGCCACTCACCGATTTCTGGCGGGTTGGACGTGGATACGCCAAGAAGTTAGAGGCACACGGAATGTTTACCATGGGCGATGTTGCGCGAATGTCGGTATGCAATGAGGATCTTCTTTACCAGCTCTTTGGGAAAAACGCTGAGTTGTTGATTGACCATTCGTGGGGCTGGGAACCCTGTACCATCCAAGCGGTTAAGGCATATCATCCCAGTGAAAACAGCCTTGGTTCCGGTCAGGTTCTGCATTGCCCGTATTCCGCAGAAAGGGCTCGGTTGGTGCTGAGAGAAATGGCAGAGCAACTGGCACTGGATTTGGTGAGTAAGAAGCTGATGACCGACCAGATTGTTCTGACGGTCGGCTATGACATCGAGAACCTAACTGATCCGGCACGGCGAAATCGTTATCATGGCCCAATAGTCAAGGATCACTATGGCCGCGAGGTTCCAAAGCACGCCCATGGAACCGAGCGCCTGAACGATTATACCTCCTCTACAAAGAAAATCATGGGGGCAGCTACAGCGCTCTTTGATCGTATTGTGAATACCGACCTCATGGTGCGGCGACTTAACATCGTTGCGGGTCGGGTGATTTCAGAGAGTGAGGCGATGACCAGAGAGGGCGAATTTGAGCAGATGGATCTGTTCACCGATTATGCTGCCGTTGAGGCTCGTCGAAAACAAGAGCAAGCAGAACTGGATCGGGAGCGAAAAATGCAGGAGGTTATGCTCACTATTAAGAAGATGGTGCCCATACGAACTATGAATTATCGGCGCATAGACCGCACGGTTGCAGGACATATTCGACCCATCCGTTACATCTGTACCCTCAGTCTGTGAGGGGGAACATCGTATAGGAGAAGGCGGCAGCGGGATGAATCTGCTGTGGCTGCAGATAAACTTTGCGCGCTTCCAAGCTGAGGAGTTTACACTGAATTTGGGATGGCCGCTATGCCCGTGTCAGCCTGCCCAGTGGAAACTTCAGCAGCACACACGCTTCTGTAACGGCTGTGTCGGCTGACAGAAGCGTGGAATGGGCTGGAACTTTAATCAGTTTTTGTGGATACAGTGGTCAAAACATCCATAGACTCCCTTGAGCCGCTGGCGGCTCAAGGGAGTTTTTTACGATAAATTCAGATTCCTCGATAAATCTCGGTTTGCCCTTGCATAAAGAAAAAAATAAATGTATGATTATTAGACACTTGATTGTGAGGAGTGCAGAGAAGAATGTCCATTGAAACGTCGAAAAAGAAAAAAGGCATCCAGATGCCCCACACGTACATTATTCTGTTTCTGATCGTGTTGGTTGTCTGCCTGCTGACCTACGTGATTCCTGCCGGCCAGTTTGAGCGCCAGGAGGATGCCAGCGGCCGTATGCTGATTGTACCGGGTACATACACTCAGGTGGAATCGTCACCGGTTTCACCGCTGGAAATCCCCATGGCTTTTGTGAGAACTCTGGGCAGCTCCAGCGTAAACGAGATCATCTTCTTTATTTTCATCATCGGCGGCGCCTTTGAGCTGATTATGCAGACAGGGATGATCACCGCCTTTTGTGCCAAGCTGGGCAAGATGTTTGCGGGAAAAGAAAAGCTGCTCATCCCCATCTTCATTACGGTCTTTGCCGTAGGCGGCTTCACCATGGGAATGTCTGTGGAGGTTCTGGTGTTTGTGCCTATTGGGATTGCAGTGGCCAAGGCAGTGGGCTATGATACCATCACAGGTACAGCCATGATCGCCATGGGCTCCATCGTGGGCTTTACGGCGGGCATCTATAATCCCTTTAATGTGGGTGTGGCTCAGTCCATCGCGGGTGTGACTCCCATGTTCTCCGGAGCCTGGTATCGCTGGATTATCCTGGTGGCGTTTATTGTTGTGACCAGCCTGTATATTATTCATTACGCGGAGAAGGTAAAGAAGAATCCCTCCAAGAACCTGATGGGGAACGAGGATTCCAACCTGGAGGATGTGGATGTATCTGCGATTGAAGTGACCGGACGGCACAAGCTGATCCTTCTGGCCGTTGTCATCGCGTTTGCCGTTTTGATTTACGGCGTGGCCTACTTGGGATGGTTTATCACCGAAATGGCTACTTTGTTTTTGGTGCTGGGTGTGGTATGCGGTATTCTGGCCGGGTTCAGCGGCAACAAGATCTGCGATCTGTATGTGCAGGGCATGGCCAATATCACCTTCGGTGCGATGATTGTGGGAGTGGCCGGTACGATCAATACCGTTATGGTGGACGGCATGATCATTGATACCATTATCAATGCCTTGGCCAATGCGATTGTGGCACTGCCCAGCTCGGTAAAGATCATCGGTATGTTCCTGGTGCAGACCATCATCAACCTGCCCATCAACTCTGGTACGGGCCAGGCGGCAGCCACCATGCCGATCATGGCGCCTGTGGGCGATCTGGTGGGCCTGACCCGCCAGAGCACTGTGCTGGCCTTCCAGCTGGGTGACGGCCTGACCAATGCCATCTACCCCACTTCGTCCACCATGCTGGGATTTTTGGCTGCGTCCAAGATTCCCTATTCCGTGTGGCTGAAGTACGTCATTAAGCTGGTGATTTTGCTCAGCCTGGTTTCTATGGCCTTCCTGGCTTTGGCTGTGGTGATCGGTTACTGATCCGTTTAGAGCTGGCCGCCGCAACTGCATGGCGCGACGGCAGGATATTATAGATTTCAAAGATATGGGATGGGACATGCCATGGAAGAAATTCAGAAGCAAATTGCGAATATCGTTTCAGAGCTGATGCCGCAGCTGTGCGCGCTGAGCGACGAAATTTTTGATTACGCCGAGCCGGGCTATGAGGAGTACCGCTCCTCAGCTGCGCTGACAAAGTGGCTGCGAGCCCACGATTTTGAAGTAACCATTCCCTACGCCGGGCTGGATACGGCTTTTTGTGCCGTGTACCGCCACAAGGGAGGGCGGGCTGCCGGAGGGCGCGCGGTAGGATTTTTAGGGGAATATGATGCGCTGCGGGGCCAGGGACATGGCTGCGCCCACCATATGCAGACCCCTGCCATGATCGGCGCGGCAATGGCCCTGCGGGGAGTGCTGGAGTCTTCGGACCAGCCCTTTGAGATCCATGTGATCGGGACGCCCAGCGAGGAGTCGCTGGACGGAGGCAAAAACGAGATGGCCGCCCACGGCGGGTTTGACCATATTGATGTGGCCTTCATGGTGCACGGCAGCACATTGACCCAGCTGGAGACGCCCTCTCTGGCTCTGATCGAGATGGATGTGGAATTTCACGGCAAAACCGCCCACGCGGGTATTGCGCCTTATGCTGGGCGCAGCGCAGTGGATGCGGTGACCATGCTGCAGACAGGGCTTGGGCTCATGCGCAATCACCTCAAGGATTCCAGCCGGGTGAGCAATATTGTGCTGGCTGGGGGGACGGCAGTCAACTCCGTGCCCGATTTTGCCAAGGTTAAGGTAGAGATCCGCCACTCCTCCATGGCGTATCTGGAGAGCGTGGAGCAGTGGACCCGGGAGATTGCCCAGGCTGCTGCCATGGCTACCCAGACACAGGTACAAATTACCCCTGTGGCGCATATTTACAACACCACCATCAATGATGCCATGGGTGCGCTGCTGATGGAGTGTGCAGAAAAATTTGCGTGTGACGGAATTGCTCCGCCCCGGAAGGACTGCGGTTCTACCGATTTCGGCGCGGTGACCCACCGGCTGCCCAGCTGCTGCCTGCGGGTAAAGACCATCGAGACAGATGATCCTCCTCACACGGACGCATGGGTAAAGACCGGGAAAGAGGCGCGGGCTCATCAGGGCATCTATGACGGTGCTGTGTGCTGTGCACTGGCTGCCTTCCGCCTTGTGACGGATGAGGCTGCCTGGCAGGATGTGTACCAGTGTTTCCTTGCGCACCAAAAGGAGAATTGAGGAATGGAAGAACTCTCACGGGAATGCCTGATGGAGACACTGGATGTGTTTTCCGGGCTGAAGCGCATCGGCGGTTCGGAAGATGAGCACCGTGCCTGCGGCTATCTGATCAAGAAGCTGCAGGAATGGGGCATTCCATGCCGCGTGTATGAGTGTGACGGATATGTCTCCACTCCTATAGAAGCGTCAGTTACTGTAGAGGGGATGGATCAGACCTTTGAAGCCCTTCCCCGTTCCTTCTCCGCCCATTGTCCGGACGGAGTGACCGCCCCCTTGTTTTATGATGTCCATGCCCACGACCAGCTGAAGCCCAGACAGGAGCAGGATTGGTACGCGGGGGCGCGGGGCTGCATCGTGATTGGGGACAATTTTTATGAGGACTATGTTCAAAAGCTGCGGGGATACGGTGTAAAGGGCCTGATCCATCTGTGGACCAGCGAGGAGCCTGTGCTTCACTACGAGACGGTCAGCCCTGTGTGGGGCACCGCGGAGCCTGAAAACGGAAAAACCTATCCTGATTTTCCGGTGGTGGGCCTGAGAAGCTGTGACAGAGAATCCATACTGCCCTTGCTGACGCCTGGAGCCTGCAGCCGTACCGCGACGGTGCGCAGCGTACTGCAGTGTGGATGTGTGCGTCTTCAGATCCCTGTAGCCGAGCTGGCCGGTGAAACGCCGGAGTATGTGCTGGTGGGCAGCCACTATGACTCCTGGGATTATGGTGTGACGGATAATGCCACCGGGAATGCCGCTGTGTTGGAACTGGCACGGGTACTGTCCCAGAAGCAGCTGCGGCGGGGTGTCAAAATCGCGTGGTGGCCGGCCCACTCCAACGGACGGTATGCCGGGAGCACTTGGTACTGCGATGAGCAGTTTGAGGACCTGGATGCCCGTTGTGTGGCGCTGGTCAACATGGACTCTCCCGGCTGTATGGGAGCGCAGGAGATCGGGTTTTCCACGTCCGGTGTGGCAGGGGATACCCTTGGGGATATCCTGCGTCGGTGCACCGGGCAGGCTGAGGTGGTGATCCGCCCGCTGGGGCGGGGATCAGACCTGTCATTTTTCGGGCCGCGCATTCCCATCCAGGTGTCCTTTGACTTTTATCAGGCGCCGCCCAACCGTGGCCGCTGGCACTGTGCAGGCAGCGGCGGAGGCTGGTGGTGGCATTCCGTGGAGGATACCATGGATAAGGTGGACCCCCAGCTTCTGATGAGGGATACACGGGTGCTGGTGGAGCTGGTAAAAGAGTTTGCCGATGAAGCGCATCTTCCCTTTGACGCGGCAGAGTGTCTGGCGCAAATGAGAGATACTGTGGCAGACATCCGGACCCATTGCGGCGATGACTTTGATTTCGCTCCTGTAGAACGGGCACTGGAGGAGCTGGACAAGGCCTGTGCCGGGCGTATCTGCTTTTCCAGTGACAGACAGGCGAAGGAGGCAGGAGGCCGGCTGACGAGACTGCTGTGCAGTGCCTGTGATGAATATCACTTTGACAACACATTTGCAGTGGGCCTGCTGCCCGGTCTGCAGCTGGTCAGGGGCAAGCACCGCAACGACCTGCCACCTCAGGAATTTTTGTATTGGCGGACAGCCTTCCGCCGGCAGGTGAACCGCTTTGTATCTGAGTGCACAAGCATTGTCCAAGCACTGAACAGCGACGCGGACAGTGTGGTATGATAGAGAAAGGGGATATGGATTATGCAGACCAATATCAAAGAGTATGACGAATCGTTTGATCTTACCCAGGCACTCCAAAAGAAGGGCACCAAGGAATATGGTTTTATTCATTTGGCCCAGCGGGCCAACGGTTCATGGGTGAATATTCCCATTATGCTGGCGGTGGGTGCCCAGGACGGTCCCACGTTGGTGGTGGATGCCTGCAACCACGGCGACGAGTATGAGGGTACTGAGGGAATTATCAAGACCTTTGAGGGGCTGGATGTATCCAAGATGAAGGGAAGCTTCATTGGAATCCCTGCCCTGAATGCAGAGGCCTTTGCCGAAATGAAGCGCTATAATACCCTGGACTTTGTGCCCCAGGATCTGAATCGCATCTATCCGGGCGGAACCGGCCCCATGACGGCTTATGTGTGCAGCTGGTACTGTGAGAACATCATCAAGAAGGCTGACGCGGTGATCTGCATCCACGGCGGCGGCAACAGCGAGTATCTGGAGCCTGTTGTGCTGTACTGCGGAGAGGAGTCTCCTGTGGCGTATAAGTCCCGTGAAATGGCCCAGTGCTTTGGCTTTAAGGTCTTGTGGAAGAACACCCGCTACGCGGAGAACAGCGGAATTGAGGATGAGTATGCCTATCAGATGGGCATTCCCTGCATTACACCCGAGATCGGCGGACAGTGCACCCGCATGTATCAGCGGGATGAGCACAAGCAGATGTTGGAGACCGGAATTCGCAATGTGATGACCCTGCTGGGGATTCTGGAGGGCAGCGTGCCCGCCAATGAGGGCGTACACCACTATGACATTGATTATATCTATAACCGCAACGGCGGGATTCATGTGCCTGTGAAGAAGGCAATGGATTCTGTGCGTAAGGGCGACACGCTTTCCATCATTACGAACCTGTTCGGAGAGGAAGTGGATCGGGTCATTGCTCCCTTTGACGGTGTGGTCATCGGGTACTGGACATATTCTGTCTGTCCTCCTCATGGCTGGGTATACATGGTTGGCAAGCCTGTGGATGGGGAGTAAAGCGCCCAGATCCATGCATCCTGCAAATCGAAGTGCCAGTTGAGTATCCTAGATACGAACAGGGCAGAAGCAGAGTGGGCTGTACATGGCCTGCAGAAATGAAAAAAGGGCACCCTTTTGGATGCCCCAGTCTGTCGAAAAAGTCCAGCGAAAGCTGGGCTTTTTCGTTTGTAAACGGGAAAAATGAGTGGTGAGGGATGCTGAAACGGGGAAAAATGGGGCACAATGACCGGGTGTCTGGACATGCTGACAGCCAGCTTAGCTGGTGGTTTTGACTTGAGCTTATGCAATCAACAGCTTCTTATTGTTGGATAGACAACTTGATTTTCTGATAGGTGTTCCAATCAATGAGGTTTTGTTTGCGAAGGACCTCATTGAAGTAATCAAACCAGATTCGTTTCGTCAAAGCCTCGCGGCTTGGTTTTCTCATACGCAGGCCCCCTTTGCTACAGTATGCCTGATCTTTTTGGCGGTCATACCTGGCATGATGATAAAAAATGAATCTGCTCATTTTCCAAGGAGCAGGGCCTGTGCGAGGGTAATTGGGCCCCTTTTGGTGATCGACTGCACTGAGATTGTTCCGTAGGGTAAGGTTGTATCTCATATACCGCTCTTGTTGCTTTGTGGATGGCGATGGAACATATATTCCAGATCTGGCTCTTTTGTGGACCGGATTCCCGCTTGTAATCTCTGGTTGCTTAACATATAATTAGAACATGATAAAACGAACTTTGGAGGACAGCACATGGATATCCACAGCGCACGGCAGAAGTTAAAAACCGGTACGATCTACGACCTGCCGCTGCGGGTAACCTTTTACGCCCGTGTATCCAGCGAGTCGGATGAGCAGCTGAACTCTCTGGGCAATCAGATCCAGTATTACGAGAGCCTTATCCGCAAAAATGCCCGATGGACCTATGTGGAGGGCTATATCGACGAGGGGTTGTCCGCGGCCACCACCAAAAAGCGGGAAAATTTTCACCGGATGGTGGCAGACGGGGAGAACGGGCTGTTTGACCTGATCATTACAAAGGAAATCACCCGATTTGCACGAAATACCTTGGATTCTATTCAGTACACCCGCCGCCTCCTCTCTGCAGGAGTGGGAGTGTTTTTTCAAAACGATAACATCAACACACTGGACGAGGACAGTGAGCTGCGTCTGACCATCATGTCGGGCATTGCCCAGGACGAGCTGCGTAAGCTCAGCAGCCGGGTGAGGTTTGGACACCAGCAGGCCATCAAGAACAGTGTGGTGCTGGGCAACAGCCGGATTTTTGGCTATCAAAAGGACAAAGGGCGGCTGGTGATTGACCAAGATGAGGCCCCTATGGTGCGGGAGCTCTTTGAGCGGTATGCCACTGGGGAGTACTCCATGAAGCAGCTGGAGACACTGTTCTGGGAGATGGGGTATCGGAACCACAACGGGAAAAAGATCGCCCACACCACCATGTCGGGTATGATTGCCAACCCCAAGTACAAGGGGTACTATGTGGGCAACAAGGTCAAGGTCATGGATCTGTTCACCAAAAAACAAAAATTTCTTCCACCTGAGGAGTGGGTGATCTGCAAGGATGAGACGGGGGAGATCGTCCCCGCGATTGTCAGCGAGGAGCTGTGGGACAGGGCCAATGCCGTGTTGAAAAAACGCAGCGAGGACGTGAAGAACCGCCAGGGCATTTGCAATCACGCCAACCTGCTGACGGGAAAATTGTACTGCACTCACTGTGGTGCAGCCTACTACCGCCGGGAGAGCGTGGATCGTGCGGGCAATAAGAACAGCAAGTGGGTCTGCTCGGGAAAAATCAAAAACGGAGCTGACTCCTGTCCCTCGTTCCCAGTCTATGAGGAGGAGCTCAAGCCCCTTCTGCTGGAGGTGTTCCGGGAAACTAAGGTGGACACCAAGGCCCTGATCGAGGAGTATATCGACATGTACAAGTCACTGGATCAGGAGCAGGACCTCTCCAAACGTATGGCAGAGCTGCGGCACACCGTGGAGATCGTGGAGAAAAAGAAACAGAAGCTGCTCACCTTCAACGCCATGGGGCAGCTCTCTGACCGGGACTTCCTTGCCATGAACAAACAGTGCGAAGGGGAGCTGGAGAAGGCCCAGCGGGAACTGGCGGAGCTGGAAGGACAACGGGACTCCGCCTCCGACTTCAAAAAGCACATCGACACCATCCGCCGGGTGCTCCAGGAAGCGGAGCGGGATGCGGCCAACGGCCTGATCAACAAGGAGTTTGTGGAGCAGTATATTGACAAGATTTTTGCCACTCCCGAGGAGGACGGCTCGTTGCGGCTGCAGATCAAGATCTTTACCGGAGAAACCACGGACAAATACCTTCAGAATCTCAGAAGTCGTACGGGACACACGTTCAAGAACAAATACGGGAAAAATGCCATCTTGAAGGGAATGAATTTAGAGGAAGGTGCAACAGCCAAGGACAGGAATGAGCAAATTGGAGGCCATAGAGCATGACGGAGAAGTATGAAGATATCATCAATCTTCCCCACCATGTTTCTAAGACAAGGCCACAGATGTCTATGCTGGAACGAGCTGCGCAGTTTTCCCCTTTTGCAGCTCTCAATGGTTATGATGATGCTGTCAAGGAAACTGGGCGCCTGACAGATGAGAGAATTGAGCTCGGAGATGAAGAACGAGACCTGCTGGATAGGAAGCAGCAGTATCTCCAAGAGATTATTGCTGATAGGCCGGAGATTACCGTTACCTTTTTCGTCCCAGACGAGAAGAAGTCAGGCGGTTCTTATACCGCCATCACTGGCAACCTAAAACGAGTTGATCTCTATGAGCTCCTTCTGGTTCTGACCGACGGGAAGAAGATCCCGCTGGATGACATTGCCGATATCAAAGGAGATTGCTTTCATGACGTTCTGTAATTATCGCCTATGCCAACCATGAGGGCTCAACAATTCTGGGAAATTTAGCCATCCATAAGGATATGGTCGAGTAGTCACATTGATTCCTCATCCAATGCCATGCCCTGGTGTTGTGAATGAGGATATCTTTTTTACAAAAGTTGTTCTTTAGAATTATGCCTCGTTCTTTGGCTTCTGTATGAAAGCGGCCATCTCAACTATACTATCTTTAGAGCAAAATTAAGTTCTAAAGGAGGAGGCGGAAGGGTGGACGCAAAGGCAGTTGGACAACGCATAAAAGCTGCAAGGGAGAAAAAGAGTATGACACAAGAAGACCTTGCTGCTCGTATCAACATCAGCCCAACTCATGTAAGCGTCATTGAGCGCGGTACGAAGATTCCGAGGATAGATACATTTGTTGCAATTGCGAATGTGCTTGAAGTGTCTGCGGATGAGCTGCTGGTGGATGTGGTGAATTGTGCGGCAAATGGAGTCGCTTCAAATCTTTCTGCCGCCATTGAGGTTCTCCCTCATGAAGAAAAAATGCGCGTTTTGAAAGTTGTGGCTGCGTTGATAGGTAGGTGAGTGTGGAAGAGCTTGTGGCTTCTTCCACACTTTTTTGTTCTCCGTCAAGATTTGCGCTTTTTCGATATTCTTTTGATGCTATACTTGCGCTAAAGAACTAATCGGAAGTCTAAAGACGGAGGAGTTAGTATGAGAAACTTTGATGAAATCCTTGCTAAGATTGCCCGCGACAATGGAACGACACCTGAGGATGTGCTTCACGAAATGCAGGTGGCAATTGATAATGCCTATGACCACCACGACCAAGAAGCTCAACAATTGTGGGACAAAATGACCTTTAAGGGGGATAGACCGACGCCGGAAGAGTTTATCTTTCAGGTGGCAATGATGCTGGATGAAGGCAATGTCATACTACAATAAAGCAAAGGCTCCTCTGCAAGTTGCAGGGGAGCTTTTGTCTCAAACTATCGCCTTATTCAGATCGGCCATGCTCTTGATCCCGTATTCTTCCTCAAGGATCGCAAGCAGCTCATTCAGGTTTGCCATCGGTGCCCCCTCTGTTCAGTGCAATAGTATCACCTTCCACAGCATTTCTTATATTTTTTGCCGCTGCCACAGGGACATGGTTCATTGCGGCCGATTTTTCTGCTGTGCCGTATGCCATCAACCATTCTGGGCATGAGGTCTGCCATTTCATCGGGGGTATGTCCATTATTTGACCATATTGAGATACATCATCTCACTCGTGAAAGAAACATACTGAGAAACAGCACTTAACCCCCAGGAGTCGGATATACGGTTCCTGGGGGTTAAGTGTTTTTTCATTTACCTCGTAGTTCGCGCTTGTACTTGTAATAGGTATTCCGGGCCAGGCCAGTCAAGCGCATAATCTCGGCATCACTGAGATTAAGCCGCCTTGATATTCCGAATTTGCCGCTCAATGCTTTGCTTTGGCTTTGAGGTCCGGCAGTATCATCAGTCATCATTCCCACACGGCCTGTTGTTGCTCCGTCTTTAACCAGTAATACATCCCCAGATTGAGGCTGACACCCTGTCTTAACCAAGTTTTGAAAATTTTCTTCTGAAACAGTGCGACATTGAGAATAGTCCAACTCATCAAGGTTGACCTTGGTACATACCAGCCGATTCAGCACAGGCAAGGCACTGTCGAGCGAGTCCAAGCGGCAGTCGGCTTCAGAGGCATCGCCGATCTCCAGTGCCTCCAACAGCGCAACGCAGTGGTCATATTGATTTCTGGGAATGGGAAGAGGAATCGTCGCAACACCGTATTCCGGGTGGTCGGCGTTGCTCAGAACGGCTTCCATCATCATATCGCATCACCTTACTTTCCTTCAAAATTCAAAATCACATCTCCGTACTTGGCCAGAAGCAGAGCGCAGACAATCAGGTGGAACGCCTCATCTGTGACCAATTCGGGGGATGCGAGATCGGCAAGAGTGATATTGCGGCTGCCGGTGGAGATGGCTTTGACCGCCTGATAAACACTGTACAGTTCCGGCTGGATGCCGGAAAGCTGGACGGACTGGAAGTCAAATCTGCGGGCATCAAACTTCCAGATCATTCTGCTCCAGATATCCTCATACGCCGTGAGGAGAAACAGCGCGGCCAGATTACGGCCTGACATTCGATAGCAGCGCGCATGCCAGTGCTGCCAGCGCTCGCGATGGCTCTCATTCAGAAAAAAGCTGATGGAGCAGCAAGTGAAATTCCTCTCTAAGCGGGCCTGAAGCTGTACCCCCGCTTCAGGGAAGAAGCAATCCCTGACGAACTCATTGAGGTTCAGTGCGCCAGCCGCGATCCGTTCATCCAGGCAGATGCACAGTTTCAGCGGACAAGGCTGATTGCGCCTGAAGTTTATACAGTATGGGCACTCCGTGTCCTCGCTGCTGTATTGGAAACCGGGAGAATACCGGCCGTGACCTCTGGGCTTGAAATTGGGCGGGGTCATCATCTGCTGTTCCAGCTGGCACAGCGGCGTATCTCGCATGAAATAGCGTGTCATAAGGTCATGTTCATCCCTTCCTGCTTGATTTCGCTATTGTCTTCTCTGATATCCGTATTCTCCTCCATGTCGTTCTTCTGCCCGAGGACAAGGCATTCGCCTGGATAAAGTTCCATTTCATAAAGCACGCTGCCATCACCGCTTCTGCGGTCAAGAACCTTGATGGTCGTGCCCTCAAATAAATAATTGGATGCCTTTTCGAAATCAGAGCGGAATCCCTTCCCGTAATTACAGGTCGAATACTGGTGAGTCGGCTGGTCCTTGACCACGGAATAGTAAGCATTGGTCTGAACCTCAGTCACCACCCGTACAAGCCCGACCAGGGTAGGGTGCTTGCTATGGCTGGTTGCCACCAACTCTGTCCCGGGGCGGATACAGCGTTTCAACTCAGCCAGGTTTTTGATGCGCAGCGGCACTATTTGTTCGTTCTTTTGATCCAATCTTCAATCCTCCTGTCTGGTTTGAGGCAATAAAAAAGCGCCGGAGTCTTATTTCCGAAACTCCGGCGCTTGAATATTACATGATCGGTTCTTGGTTGTAGGGTTCCATGGGGTGCTGCTCTTGCTCTCTTATGCGCTCCAGGGCATCGGGAGCTGCAGTAGCAATCTGCTCTTGAACTCCCCGGATGCACTTTTCCTGCTCGGCAGTCAAGTCAAAACCAGCATCCAAGGTGTCAGAGCAGCACCGGTAGATTTCAACAAGCTGCTCCTGATTGAAAATTTGCTGTTTGGAAATGAGACCGGCGCGGATGGCGAAGTCCTGCTTGGCACCTACATAGTTTTCCTGAAAGTAATTGCCCTGGTTGAGACCTGTGTGGTCGAAGCTCCAATCCCATGTGACGAATTGGACGCCAAGCCGAGTGGGATGGGCAGCCAGCACGGCTCCATTGAAGTCAGCCAGCAGGCGGTAGTCATCGGTCAGGCTTTGGGCTTGTAGGGGCGGAGCCTGTTCCAGCAGCGTCATGTACTCCCGCACAGTACAGGCCAGATCGGTAACTTGCTCACAGGCTCGTTCCCGTTCTGGGGTTGCCACATCCTCCGGCCAATAGCGAACGCCTCCGTCCGCTGTGATCCGGCAGAGCGGGAGACCGCCCCACTCCACGGGAAGCAATTCACCCTGCTTAGGCTGGGAGGTAACCCCCTCCCGTGTGAGTGCAATATGTAGTTCCTCAAAATACTGTTTTCGATCCAAGTTGATTTCCTCCTGTGCGTGACGCCTTTTGGGCTCTGGTTTTGATTTTATCTGAAAACAAAAAAGGCCGTCACCTTAAAAAAGTGATGGCCAAGATGTGTGGAATAGAAAAGTGGTTTGTACTACATTTTTGCACAAACCACTTTGTTCACAGAAATTTAACAAAATATTTTTCGAAGAAACTGAAATTTTTCCGTGTTGCTCACTCAAAATTGGGCGCAAAAGCCCTCAGTTTTAGTTCAAGTCCTCACCGCACGGGGAAGAGGTGGGAAGATATCTTTTTTTCGTGCAGTCAAAAATGGACGCGAAAAAACCCCGAAACCGTTGCGGCTTCGGGGTTTTCCGGTGCGATATCTTTTTTGGTCGCACAATGTGGTTGCGGGAGGAGGACTTGAACCTCCGACCTCCGGGTTATGAGCCCGACGAGCTACCAACTGCTCTACCCCGCGATATGGTGCCGGAGACCGGGGTCGAACCGGCACGGGATTGCTCCCACGGGATTTTAAGTCCCGGGCGTCTGCCAATTCCGCCACTCCGGCATAAGGGACGTGGCGCCGATCTCGTTTAAGTGCTCAATTAGAATACCATATCTCCAGGCCGGTGTCAAGAGGGATTTTTACGTTTTCTGGCCGTCCTGCTCCAGCACCCGCAGTGCGCCTGTGGACGAATCGATGATCAGGCCGTGGATGGCCACATCCCGAGGCATGAGGGGATGGGCTCGGAGCATCGCCACACTGTCCCGTACCGCCTGCTCCTCTCCGGAAAAACCGGTAAACCAGGCGTCCAGGTCTACCTCTCCCGCCTCATCGATCTCCGAGAGAATCTCCGGCGCAATACCCCGGGCCAGCAGGTGCTGCCGGAACACCTCGGGGCGCATGCCGCACACGCCGCAGTCGGTGTGGCCGATCACCAGGATCTCCTCCACGCCCAGCTCCAGCACCGCTACCAGCAGGCTGCGCACCACGCCGCCGTAGGGTGCCAGCACCACACCCCCGGCATTTTTGATCATCTTGACCTCCCCGTTTCTCAGCCCCAGGGCGGCAGGCAGCAGGTGGGTGAGCCGGGTATCCATACAGGTGAGGATGGCCAGCTTCCGGTCGGGATATTTGGTGGTCTGGTAGGGGAGGTAGTCCTTTCGGGCCACAAATTCCCGGTTAAAGTTTAAAATTTCACTGAGCATGGAAAGGCTCCTTTCTATGGATATATGGGAACACCGCCTCCGGACGGAGACGGTGTTCCGATGTAGGGGGGACTGGGATTACAGGACGATAACGCCCAAAAGGAGACCGGAGATGAGGCAGCAGATGCTCACGCCCCAGATCCAGAAGAAGCTGTTTTTGATGTGGTCCTTGATCTCCACACCGGCCAGGCCAACGCCCAGGAAGGTGGCAGGCACCACGGGGCTGATGAAGGTGGCGCAGTTGCGGCAGACCACCATGGCGATGGCAGTATGAGCGGGATCCACACCGAAGGCATCGCCCACGCTGATGAGCACGGGCAGCAGGCCGTAGAAGTAGGAGTCGGTGCAGAACAGCAGGGTGAGGGGCACGGACAGCACGCCGATGATGATGGGCAGGAAGCGGCCCATGGAAGTGGGGATGAAAGAGGCCAGCACATTGGCCATGTGGTTCATGATGCCGCTCTGCTCCAGCACGCCCAGGAACACGCCGGCGGCCAGAATGGTGGAGGCCATCATCAGACCGGTGGAAGAGTGGGACTTGATGATCTTATTCTGCATCTTGGCGCCGGGGTAGTTGACAAACAGAGCGATGACGCAGCCGATCATAAAGGTGCAGTAGGAGGGGATCTTGACAAACACCAGGGCCAGAATGACCACCAGGGTCAGGATCAGGTTGACCCAGAAGAACTGGGGACGGGCCAGCTCGTTTTTCTGCTCCTGGCTGACGCCGGTATCGTCGCTGTCGCCGTAGTCAATAACCAGAGTGCTGTTGACACCGGCGCCCCGGCGCTTTTCAATGTTGCCCCAGACAAAAGCGGTCACAAGAGCGATGACGATACCAACCGCCTGCATGGGCATCAGCTGGATCCACAGGTCATTGGCCTCAATGCCCAGCACGGAGGCGGAGCGCATGGTGGGGCCGCCCCAGGGCAGCAGGTTCATAACGCCCATGGCGGTCACGCAGATGAGCAGCAGAGTGGTGGGGCGCATCTTCAGGCGCTTGTACACGGGAAGCATGGCGGGGATGGTGATCAGGAAGGTGGAGGCTCCGCCGCCGTCCAGGTGGCCGATCATGGCGATGATGCAGGTCATCACGGCCACGCCTACCACATTGGTGCCTACCTTCTTCATCAGGGCATTGATGATCCGGTCAAACAGGCCCACATCATTCATGATGCCGAAAAACAGCACCGAGAAGATGAACAGGGCAGCCGTGGAGTGGACGTCAGCGACGCCTGCGGCAATAAAGTCACCCATCTCTTTGATGGTAAAGGTTCCGGTAAGTACCAGAATCGCGGTAGTCACGGTGGATACGCCTACAAAGGCCAGAGCCGGTACGGTGACATTCCGCAGCAGCAGGACGATGATGGCGATGACGGTAGCAAAGCCCAACAGCGCCAGCATGGTTTCATTCATTGTAACTTCCTCCTCATTTTTCTTTCTTCTCCCGCTTGGTTTTGGTGATTTTTATTATAGGGAGGAAAGCTTACACCATCCACGCATTCCGCTTACAGTCCTGTAAGGCTGGCCTTACAGTTTGTTAAGAAAGGGTCAAAAAATGGGCTGGGGAGGTCCCCAGCCCAGAAAAACATCTTTTAAAGTGTGGTTGCGCCGGCTGCCTGCTCCCCCAGGAGCCGGTGTGCCTCCTCCAGAATGGCCTGCGCCGACACCGGCTTTTCCAGCCAGCCTTGGATCAGCCCCCGGTTTTTGGCCTCCAGCACCTCCCGGGTGGGACGCTCCACCAGCAGGAGCTTCATCAGCCGGGGGTACTTGCCCTGGAAGGACAGACAGAAGTCCAGAGCCCGCTCCTCCTCCAGGCCGCCGTCCGCCGCCAGCACGTCTACCGCGCCCCGCTCCAGCACAGCGGCGGCCTCATCCCAGTCCCGGGCGGTTTCCACCGGAACGTCCATGGCCCGAAAACTGTCGGAGAGCATTTGGAGCACCTTGGCGCTGCTCCCTACCAGCAGGATGGTGGGCTGCTCCCCGTCCAGAGCGGGGGAGGGGATGCTCTCCGCCTGGGCCACCGGCAGCAGGATGTGGAAGACGCTGCCCTGGCCCACCTGGCTCTCAGCGGTGATACTGCCCTTGTGGGAGCGGATGATCTGGTCAGCCAGAGACAGGCCCAGTCCGGTGCCCTGTCCCGCCTTTTTTGTGGTAAAGAAGGGGTCGAAGATTTGGGCGAGGGTGGCGCTGCTCATGCCGCAGCCGTCGTCCCGGATATCCAGGCACAGATACCGCTCCCACAGCCGGGAGGGGGGTGTCAGGCCCCGCTCCTCCAGTTCCTCCTTGCCCAAGGCCCGTCCGGTGATGGCGATATGTCCCTCTTTTTGTCCAATGGCATGGACAGCGTTGACCGCCATATTGAGCACCACCTGGCTCAGCTGGGTCTCATTGCCCAAGAACGCCGCCCCGCCAAAGTCCAGGTCGATGTCCAGCTCCACGTTGTCCGGACAGATGGAGCGCACCATCTTCATCACCCGGCCAAAGGCCTCTCCGGCGTCCGGGCGCTTGTAGACGGTCTCCACATTCTTTCGGCTCAGGGCGGACAGCTGCTGGATGATCTCCTTACAGTGTCCGGCGGCCTGGGCGATCTCCTGGGCGCTGTCGTAAAGCTCGGAGTCCTCGGGCAGGTCCAGCAGCATCAGCTTGCCCAAATAGAGGACCATGGCGGTGACGCACACCGTCAAAGCCAGAAACACCAGGGCCAGGCGGATAAAGCCCTGGGCCACCGGGGCGTACATGTCGCTGTAATCCATCACCGCGCTGACCACCAGAAAGTCGTCCCCCACATGCACCGGCGACCAGGCGGCCACCTTGCGCACCATGGGCAGGTCGGGGTCCATCCACCAGTAGGACTCGTACTCCATGACCCCCTCGCCCCCCTGGTTCTGGGCCTCCACCAGCTGGTTGAGGCTGGTGAGGTCCACACCGGGGTAGAGCTCCTCCCGGCCGGAGATGACATTGATACCCAGCTGGCTCTCCTCCGGGTGCATGAGGATCACGCCGTCGGAGTTTTTCACCAGCACATAGCCGTTGGTGCCCACATGGAGCTGGGCGATCTGCTTTTCATAGTAGTTCCCCAGGTCTATCAGCAGGCACAGCCGACCGCCCTGGGACAGCTGGCCTCCCAGCATCAGGCACAACGTTTTATCCTCCATCTGCACCTGGGCCACCTGCTGGCCCTCCTGGGTGGTAGAACCAAACACCTGGGCTACCTGGCTGTCCCGGATGCGGAAGGTGATCTGGCCATCCTTCCCCAGCACTACCACATCATATACCGCTCCCTCATGGCTGTCGGCATAGGTCTTTAGCTGCTCTCTGGCTCCCGCGGCCAGGTCGGGGTCATCCAGCTTCTCCGCCGCAAGGGAAAGGCTCTCCAAATCCGCCTGGGCCTCCTGGATATACTGCTCCAGGTTTTCACTGATGGCCTGGGTGATAAGCAGCATCTGCTCCTTCTGCTTGTCGATGATGCTGTTTTTGTATTGCAGCCAGGTGGCCACGCCCAGATACAGCAGTCCGGCCAGAAACAGCACCAGTACCACCGCGGTACCCAGCATCACCGGCCGCATCTCCGGACGGCTGCGCTTCTTCTCTCTCATAGCGGCTTCCTTTCTCCAGGGAATTGACTTGTTTCCCCCCTGATATTATAATAATTCCAGAAAAAATCACAGGGCGTTTGTGCAGTTTGCTCAGGTGCCTGGAAGGGGGACAGGACATGGCGGATCAGGTGCTCATTGTGGACGACGACCCGGCCATCTGCAAACTGCTGGAAAAGGTGATGCGCAGCAACGACATGGATTCCCAGGCGGTGGGCAGCGGAGAACAGGCTCTCCAGGCCCTGGAGACACGCACCTTTGACATCATTCTGCTGGACGTAAATCTGTGGGACATGGAGGGCTTTGAGGTGCTGCGCCGGCTGCGGGAGCGGGGGATCAAGACCCCGGTCATCATCATCAGCGGCCGCAACGAGGACTACGACTCCCTCTACGGACTGTCCCTGGGAGCAGACGACTATGTCACAAAGCCCTTCCGCCCGGTGGTGCTGGGAGCCAAGGTGAAGGCTCTGCTGCGGCGCAGCCGGGAATTTTCCTCTGCCGCTTCCTAGCAGCTGCGCTGCGGCCCCTTCCGCTATGACGGCGCCACTATGCGCTTTTTCAAGGGGGAGGAGGTATTGGACCTGTCCTCCCGGGAGGGCGCCCTGCTGCTTTTGTTCCTCCAGCACCCCAACCAGGTATTCACTAAGGACATGCTCTACGAGCGGGTGTGGGGCACGGCGGTGGCGGTGGATGACAACGCCATCATGGTCTACATCAACCGCCTGCGGGGCAAGATCGAACCCGACCGCCAGCATCCCGTCCACATCCGCACGGTGCGGGGGCTGGGCTACCGCTTTGTGCCCTGACATCTGCCCATCACAACATAGAGATTATACCATATGCGGGGCTTCAAAGCCCCGCATTTTTTAAAAAGGAAACTGGAACATTCCGGTTTCCTTTCTTTTTGCGCAAAATTGCAGATTGAAAAAACCAACCGGATTCTTTTGCGTCTAACCAAATAGTAGGGTACAAAGGGATCGATTCTCATGGAAAGGAGTCATGGCAATGAAATTATATAAAAAACTTCTTTTGGCCGCCGCGCTTGTGGTGGTGGTCGGCGGGTGCTATGCTGCCTATCGGGTGCACCAGGTCCAAGCCAGCTACTATGCAATGGCGGGAGAGGTCACAGTCATGGATAAGTTTGAATCCGGAACAGAAAACTATATCGTCATTGAGGAGGCCACACAGCAGCAATTTACGCTGTCCTGCAGCCAAGAGGACTACGACCGGGTTCATGTTGGGGATCAAATAAACTGCGAGCGACACCAGAGCATCGTGACCCATCAAGGCGAGGTCCACAGCATCCAATCCCACGCTGACCCCTGAATTGCAATTTAAGCGCTGGAAAATTTTAGTTCCTTGGGTGTACAAAATCCGGCACATATTGCGCCCTGCCCGGCATATACTGGTCTGTATGCCGGCAAGCGCCGGACAACGTTACCCAAGGAGGCGAACAAAAATGGAAGAAACCGCCATGTATAATACTCATCCCTATCCTCAGATCCCCGTCCCCGCGCCCAAGGATCTGGATGACCTGATTTTCCAGGGCGAGGTGTGGCTCATCAGCGATCGCTGAGGGCGGTCTCCTATACGGAGACCGCCTTTTCCTCAAACAAGCCGCAAAGCGCCTTGTTTGAATCAGGATTGCACGCAAGTTCGGCCTCAATTTCTCATGGAAAAGTCGGCCAAACTTGCGCGAGAAGTGTTTTTTCCGAGGCGCCGGTCCCCGGAAAAAACCAATTTCAATTTATTCCGCCGCCACCGGGCGTCGGAACTCCTTGCAGGAGGGCCTTTTCCATTCTCTCCATTATGAAAATCCCCAATTTTTCCTGCGGGGGTTTACTTTTCTTCCCGCGTCAGATATAATATTTTAGCTGAATTTTCATGTTTCCCCACCGGGAAGTTTATTTTTGTTAAAGAGAGTGAGGACCCTATGCTTCAATTCGACGAGTACAAAGTCAAGCTGAACAATCTGGCCCCCACCTTGGAGAAGCTGGGCCAGGCCCTGGACCTGGAGAGCGCCGAGCGGGAGCTGGATATGCTCCAGGCCGAGTCGGCCGCCGACGGATTCTGGAACAACCTGGAGAAGGCCCAGAAGGTGCAACAGCGCATCAAGACCCTCCAGACCAAGGTGGACAAGCACCATAAGCGCAAGCAGCACTGGGACGACCTGATGGCCCTGTGCGAGATGGGCAACGAGTTTGAGGACGAGTCTCTGGTCCCCGAGCTAGAAGAGGGCTACGCCGCCCTGGAAGAGGAGATGGAGGAGGCCCGGCTGCAGACCCTGCTCACCGGCGAGTACGACAGCTCCAACGTCATCCTGACCATCCACCCCGGTGCCGGCGGCACCGAGGCCCAGGACTGGGCCCAGATGCTCTACCGTATGTACACCCGCTGGACCGAGCGCCACGGCTTTACCTACCAGATCATGGACTATCAGGACGGCGACGAGGCGGGCATCAAGTCGGCCACCATTATGATCGAGGGCGAGAACGCCTACGGCTACCTGCGGGGTGAGCACGGCGTGCACCGTCTGGTTCGCGTGTCTCCCTTTGACGCCAACGCCCGCCGCCAGACCTCCTTCGCTTCCGTGGAGGTCATGCCCGACCTGCCCGAGGACGTGGAGGTGGAGATCCGCCCTGAGGACATCGAGATGCAGGTCTACCGCGCCAGCGGCGCCGGCGGCCAGCACGTTAACAAGACCTCCTCCGCCGTACGTCTGATCCATAAGCCCACCGGCATCGTGGTCGCCTCCCAGCAGGAGCGCTCCCAGTTCCAGAACAAGGACAACTGTATGAAGATGCTGCGTGCCAAGCTGGTGGAACTGCAGATGCAGGAGAAGGCGGAGAAGATCTCCGACCTGAAGGGCGTGCAGCTGAAGATCGAGTGGGGCAGCCAGATCCGCTCCTATGTCTTCATGCCCTATCAGCTGGTGAAGGACAACCGCACCGCCTACGAGACCAGCAACATCGGCGCCGTGATGGACGGTGAGCTGGACGGCTTCATCAACGCCTATCTCACCGCCGAGGCCACCGGAAACTGGGCGGAAAAATAACGATTTTTGAAAAAATGCCTGGAACAGCCCCGCTGTTTCAGGCTTTTTTGTATTTCCGCCCCCTTGTGTGAAGGTGCGGAATATGGTAAAATAACTTGTTTATATGCAGGTTTTCCCCCATTCCTTCCATCGGAGGTTTTGATATGTCACAATACGAGTCTGAAATCAAGCGCAGAAGAACCTTTGCTATCATTTCTCACCCTGACGCCGGTAAGACCACCCTCACCGAGAAGTTCCTCCTCTACGGCGGAGCCATCGCCCAGGCCGGCCAGGTCAAGGGCAAGAAGAACACCCGCGCCGCCACCTCCGACTGGATGGAGATCGAGAAGCAGCGCGGTATTTCCGTCACCTCTTCCGTGATGCAGTTCCAGTACGAGGGCTTCTGCATCAACATTCTGGACACCCCCGGCCACCAGGACTTCTCCGAGGACACCTACCGCACCCTCATGGCCGCCGACAGCGCCGTCATGGTCATCGACGCCGCCAAGGGCGTAGAGGCCCAGACAAGAAAACTCTTCAAGGTGTGCGCCATGCGGGACATCCCCATCTTCACCTTCATCAACAAGATGGACCGGGAGGCCCGGGACCCCTTCGAGCTGTGTGAGGAGCTGGAGAAGGAGCTGGGCATCGACACCTACGCCATGAACTGGCCCATTGGCTGCGGCAAGGAGTTCAAGGGTGTGTACGACCGCCAGAACCGGAAGGTCATCCACTTCACCTCCAATACCAACGCCAAGGCGGCTACCGCCACCGTCATTGAGCCCGACGACCCCGCCCTGGCCGACCTCATTGGCGCCGCCAAGCGGGACCAGCTGGTGGACGAAATCGACCTGCTGGACGGCGCCTCCTGCGACTTTGATCTGGACCGGGTGCGCCACGGCAAGCTGTCCCCTGTGTTCTTCGGCTCCGCCCTCACCAACTTCGGCGTGGAGCCCTTCCTGGAGGAGTTTTTGCGCATGACCACCGCGCCCCTGCCCCGGAAGGCAGGAGACGAGATCATCGACTCCTTTGACGAGGATTTCTCCGCCTTCGTCTTTAAGATCCAGGCCAACATGAACAAGGCCCACCGGGACCGCATCGCCTTTATGCGGGTGGTCTCCGGCAAGTTCCAGGCGGACAAGGAGGTCTACCACGTCCAGGGCGGCAAGAAGATCCGCCTGTCCCGGCCTCAGCAGCTGATGGCCGCCGAGCGCGAGATCATCGAGGAGGCCTACGCCGGCGACATCATCGGCGTGTTTGACCCGGGCATCTTCTCCATCGGCGATACCCTGTGCTCCCCCAGCAAGAAGTTCAAGTTCGACCCCATCCCCACCTTTGCTCCCGAGCACTTCCAGCGCATCCGCTCCATCGACACCATGAAGCGCAAGCAGTTCCTCAAGGGCGTGGAGCAGATCGCCCAGGAGGGCGCTATCCAGATCTTCAAGACCCCCTACACCGGCATGGAGGAGGTCATTGTGGGCGTGGTGGGCACCCTGCAGTTTGACGTGCTGGAGTACCGCCTGCGCAGCGAGTACAACGTGGAGCTGTACAAGGAGGGCCTGCCCTACGAGTACCTGCGTTGGATCGTGAAGGAGGACGAGGACGCCCAGCCCCTCAAGGAGGAGGACCTGCTGCTGCCCAACGACGCCAAGCTGGTGGAGGACTACAAGGGCAACCAGCTGCTGCTGTTCGCCTCCCAGTGGTCCATCCAGTGGGTGCAGGACCGGAACAAGAACCTGAAGCTGGCCGAGTTCGGCGGCGCGAGGTTTTAAGCCATGGCGCCCAAGTTGATCCTCGCCGACCTGGACGGCACCCTGCTCGACGAGAAAAAGCATCTCACCCCCCGCAGCCGCGCCGCCCTGGAGCGCTCCGCTGCGTCCGGCGCCCAGGTGGTCATCGCCACCGGCCGGTTTTTCGGGGGCGTGCCCGACTTTTTGAAGGAGCTGCCCTTCCTGCGCTACTTTATTTTGATGAACGGGGCCAAGGTGTATGACCGGGAAACCGACACGGTCCTCTACCGGGCCGAAATCCCCCTGGACACCGCCCAGGCGGTCTACCGCCTGCTGGAGGGTCTGGGCTGCACCGTGGACTGCTACCAGAACGACAAGGGCATCATGCCCCGAAAGTTCCTGGACCACCTGGAGCACTATATCCCCGACCCGGTGGTGCGCATGATCATCGGTCCCAACCGCCTGCCGGTGGACGATCTGCCCGCCGCCATGGCCCAGGGCGGCGACACGGTGCAGAAGATGCAGTCCTTTTTCCCCGACCTGGCGCTGCGGCCCCAGGCCATGAAGCTCCTCTCGGAGCAGTTCCCCCAGCTCATCCAGTCCATCTCCCTGCCCACCAATCTGGAGCTCAACGCACCCGGAGCCACCAAGGGGGACGCGCTGGAGGCCCTGTGCCGCCATCTGGGACTGGACCTGCTGGAGGCCGCGGCCTTTGGCGACGGTACCAACGACCTGACTATGATCCAGAAGGCCGGAGTGGGCGTGGCCATGGCCAACGCCGCTCCGGATGTGCTCCAGTGCGCTGACCTCGTCGCCCCCTCCAACCGGGAGAACGGCGTGGCCCAGATCCTGGAGCAGTGGTTCCCTCAATAACGATACGCCAGACTCGCCCCTTGCGGGGCTATGGAGGCAAGCTATGAGAACTCGATTTTTAGGCGGGGTACACCCCACCTCCCATAAGGAAAGCACCCGGCGCAAGCCCATCGTGCCCCTGGAGGAGCCGCCCAAAGAGGTGGTCATCCCTCTGGTGATGTGCGCGGAGGGCGGCGCGGAGCCGGTGGTGAAAAAAGGCGACCTGGTCACTGTGGGCCAGGTCATCGCCAAGCCCACCGGCGACGGGGTATACGTCCACGCCAGCGTGTCCGGGCGGGTGAAGGCCATTGAGCCCCGTCCCCACCCCTGGGGAGGCAAGTGGGACGCGGTAGTCATTGAAAATGACTTCAAGAACACCCCCTATCCCGACCTGCCCCTGCCCATGGACTGGGAGCGGATGAACCGGGAGGAGGCTCTCCAGCGCATCTGCCAGGCGGGCATCACCAGCCTGGGCGGCGGCGCCAGCCCCACCCACCTGCGCATCCGCCAGGCGGTGGGCAAGACGGAGGTCCTCATTGTCAACGCCGCCGAGTGCGAACCCTACCTCACCGCCGACCACCGCCTGCTGCTGGAGAAGGGCGACCAGATCCTCCAGGCTGTGCAGATGCTCAGCCGCCTGGTGCGGGCCGAGAAGGCCATCCTGGTGGTGGCGGGAGACAAGCTCAACGCCGTGGAATTTCTGGAGCGCCGCCTGCGCCGGAAAAAGCGGGAGGTGGAACTGGTCACCATCCAAACCCGCTACCCCTTAGGGATGGAAAAGCAGCTCATCCGCGCCGTCACCGGCCGGGAGGTGTCTCCGGGACAGTCCGCCCTGGATGTGGGCTGCGCGGTCTTTAACGTAGCCACCGTGTACGCCATCCGCCACGCCCTGCTCACCGGCGAGCCTCTGACCCACCGGGCGGTGACCGTCAGCGGCGGCGCGGTGGCC
>OHAD01001011.1_pt1 | contig 29302 bp, 28 predicted proteins | sample 1577011 | NCBI WGS metagenome assembly OHAD01 (sample SAMEA3541510, study PRJEB24748) | human gut metagenome | biome: human gut; feature: human-associated habitat; material: faeces | place: China | collected 2012 | reverse complement strand
TGAGCTGGTTGTACAGGTCGTTGTCGTCCCAATCCTTGAGCATGACCGGTTCCTTTTTGGGCAGACCGGCGCGCATCTCAAACAGGGTCTTGGGCAGATTCAGCGTACTGTCGTACTGCGATTTGTTCTTAGCCAATGGTTTACACTCTCCTCTATTTTTGCGTTGGGTGCCTTACTCGCTGAACTTTACGCCCTGAAAAGCGTCGTAGTCCGGCTCGTCCGGCTTCATATCAGCAGGAGGCGGGTCCAGCTTGAGCTGGCTTTCGTCCTTTGCCCAGAAATCCTCGCTGCTGTCAGCCGCCTTGTCGTCATCGGCAGGGGCGGCAGGTTCGGTGGTTTCGGTGGGTTCTGCAACCTTAGCGGCAGGCTGCTCGGCCGGGGCTGCTGCATCGGCTGCGGGGGCAGTCTCGGGCTGTGCAGCGGGCTGCTCTGCGGCGGCTTCCTGCGCAGGCTCTGCGTCCTGTGCGGGGGCGTCCTTTTCAGCGTCCTTGGTTTCCTTCTGGAACTCCGGCAGACGGCTCAAAGACTCCACATGGCTGCGGTACAAATTGAGCACATCCGCCTTGAAGCGGGTGACCTCCAGACGGACGCGGTCGTACTCCCGCTCCTCAGCCAGACGCTTCTCGTTGGCCTCGTTCTCGATCTCGTCTGCGCGGTCGCTTGCCTTTTGCAGCAGCTCGTTGGCGTCGCGGATGATATCGTCGCCCCGCAGATTTGCACGGTGAATGATCTCCTCAGCCTTCTGGTTTGCTTCGCGGATCACGTTTTCGCCCATGCGCTGAGCATTGATCAGCGCACTCTTGAGCATATCGCCATCAGCCTCAAAGCTTTGCAGCTCACCCTTGAGCTTCTGGTTCTCTGCGGTCAGATCAGCGATCTGCTTGCGCAGCTGCTCTGCCTGCGCATCGTTCTGCTGCAGCTGCTCCTCGACCTTGTCCAGAAAACGGTCCACGTCCTCTGTACGGTAGCCGCGGAGGTTTTTTTCAAATTGTACAGAGCGGACATCCTGCGGAGTCAGCATAGTCATTTCCTCCCATAGCTTTTAATATTGAAAGAACTCAATGATCGAACGATCTTTTTTACTTTTTCCGGGCAATGCAGTCAGCCGGAAGCGGCCCTTGCCGCGCACGGTGAACACATCCTGCTCGTATACGGGGGCGTGGGGTTTTTCTACCGGCAGATGGTTGATCTCTACCCTGCCCGCCTCGATCAGCTCCGCAGCGGTGCCGCGACTGACGTGCAACATGGCAGAAAGCACCGCGTCCAACCGCAGGGAGGACACAGTGGCGGTGAGCAGCTGCCGCTCCGGTGCAGGAAAGGCCGGGATCTCTTCCGGTTCCAGCAGACGGGTGGACACCTCGGTGCGCCCCGCCTGACACAGCTCCCGGCAGATGAGCTTTGCCGCCGGTTCCAGCGCGAACACATAGGCTGTGCCCGGCGCATCGGCAGGCAGCAGGATATCGCCCAGCGCCTCGCGTTTGAGGGCAAGCCCCATCAGGCTGCCCAGATAGTCCTTGTGCGCCGGAAGCGCCGCACCCGGCAATGCCCGGCATTGCAGCTGTATGCAGCGCACCGGACACTCGCCGTAGCTGTACTCCGGCTCCAGACAGAGTACCCGGCGCTCAGCCTCGGGCCAGCCGCCGTCAAAACGCCAGCCGTCCCGCACACCGGCACGCCCCAGTGCCGCCCGGGCAAGATCCTGCTCGCGGTCACTGAGAAATGCAGAGTACCGGGCTATGCCGCGGGAAAAAGCCGCATCGGCAAGATCCTCGATATGCCGCATGAGATAGCGTTCCTCATCGTTGCGGGCGGGCACAAAGCCGCGCACCGCACTGGCTGCCGGATCAATAGAATGCGCCATTGTTCTCCAGCTCGTCCAGCAGATCGCCCATGATGTCCACGTTGTACGGGGTAATGATAAAGGTGCTGTTGGCTACGCGCTTGATCTGGCCGTTGTTGGCATAAGCCACGCCGGACAAAAAGTCTACCAGACGGCGGGAGACCTCCTTATTGGTGGACTCCAGATTCAGCACCACGGTACGCTTGTTGTTCAGATGGTCGGCAATGGTGCTGGCATCCTCGAACCGCTCGGGCTTGACCAGAACCACCTTGAGCTGAGTGGTGGCATGGATGTTGACCACCTTGTTCTTCTTGCTGGTGCCCTCGGCAGGCTCTTCGGTCTCTTCGTCCATCCCGATGCCGACGCCGCTGTTGTTATTGTTCACCATCTGGGGGCCGTCATCGATGTACTGATCCTCGTACTCGTCCCCTTCGCCCATCAGGCCCTTCTTAATGCTATCCAGCAAAGACATAATTATCTGCTCCTTTCATTCGGGCAGCGCCCGGCTGCCTGGCGTTCTTTGCAAAAAGAATGCAAATAGCTTTTACTATTATCTGATTTTTTGCAGCAGATGTCAATAACTACAAAAGTTTTCCGTCATATAAATTTTGTCCCGAGACGATTATTTCGTCATAAAGCCTTACCTGACTGACAGAACCGTCTGTTCCCTTGGGCAAAACAAGGATGTAATCCCCTTCTGTGACCAGCGGACGGTCGGCATCCACGGGATCGATCTTGCAGAAGCGGGCGATGTTGCCGTACTTGACGTACACGCCGGGGATATAGTTTTCGCCCTGCGTTTCGGCCTCGGTGCCGTCCTCCTTGAGGTAGTGTACCGCTGCGGCAGGCACCCGCAGGCCGGTGCTCTCGCCGGTGCTGATGCGGGCGCGGGCGTGGTTGAGGCACAGCACATCGCCGTTGATGGAGTTGCAGCGCAGCACAAAGCGGGCAACATCCTTTTCTGCATCAATGGTCACCTCGGTGACGGTGGCACGCAAGGCGGCATCGCTCTGGCCGGGAAAGCTGATCTCCACCGCTGTGCGCAGGGGCTTGCCGTCCGCGCCCAGCAGCTTTTCGGCCTGCTTTGCGGAGCACACCCCGGCGTACTGCCAGCTAAAGCCTGCCACCAGCTTGCCCACGCAGCCGTCCAGCGGCATCTCGGGGTCGGAGTCCAGATAAGCCTTGAGCTGCTCCGGGCTCTGTGCCAGAATGTCCGCAGCACCGGCATTCAGCCGTCCGCTGCTGGCAGCCCGGACAAAGTAGCCGGTGGTGGGGGCGAGGATCTGAGTGGGGTTGCCCAGCTGGGCCTGCACGGTCTGTGCCTGCTGGGCAAGCAGCGCGATCTGATCCGCAAAGCCTGCGGTATCGCCGGTGGTGATCCACAGCTTGTTCTGTGCCAACAAATAGGTGTCGGCACTGCTGTCCACATCGCTGTAACGGGCGGTATCCAGCGCATCCAGCAGGTCGTACAGTGCACCGGAGCGCTCCTTGAGCAGGCCGTCCAGCTGGGTGGCTGCGGTGTTCTGGGAGCGCTGCAACAGGTCGATCTGGCTGGTAAGCTGGGTCAGCTGCTGGCGCAGCACCGCCTGATTTGCATCGGTATACAGCTCCGCAACGGCAGTGCCCGCCGACACCCGCTCGCCGTCCGAGACAAGGTAGCCCAGATTGCCGCTGCCGGAAATGCAGGTCTCGTCAAACAGCAGCACACCGTCCGTTTCAATGGTATCGGAGATGGTGATGGGCAGCGCCGTTTCGTAGACGTTCTGGGGGAAAAGGATGTGCGCCGCCTGCCAGCAGACATAGGCAGCCGCCGCCAGCAAAAAGGTGGCCAGCACGACCGCCAGCGTGGTAAGCGCAGAGAGCTTGCGGCGCGGTTCCTGAGGGGTTTCCGGCATAAGGATCATCCTTTCGATAAAAAGTCTTGGGTCAGACGCAAGGCAGTCTGCCGCACGTCCGCTGCCCCGGCATCCAGCCATGTGACCCCGTCCATGTGACGGAACCATGTCAGCTGGCGCTTGGCGTAGTTGCGGGAGGCCTGTTTGAGCTTTTCGGTGCAGGCATCCAGCGCAGCGGTCTGTTCGAAATACGGGAAAAATTCTTTATAGCCGATGGCCTGTGCGGCGGTGCGGAAGGCTTCGCGGTTGCGCCAGACGTATTCTGCTTCGGCTAAAAGCCCGGTCTCCAGCATTTTGTCCACCCGCAGGTCAATGCGGCGGTACAGCGCTGCGCGGTCCGGGAAATCCAGCCCCAGCACAAGGCTGCGGTAGGGGCGCTCCGGCGGCAGCGAATCGGCCTTTTGTTCGCTGAGACGCTTGCCGGTGGCGCGGTAATGCTCCAGCGCCCGCAGCACCCGCACCTTATTATTGGGGTGGATGGCAGCGGCGGCTTCCGGGTCCACGGCTTGCAGTTTTGCGTACATGGCTTCCGGGCCGATGGCTTCCAGTTCAGCGGTCAGCTGCTCGCGCAGGCCGTCCGGGGCTTTTTCGGCGGTGAAGCGCACCCCGTACAAAAGGCTCTGCACATACAGTCCGGTGCCGCCTACCAGCAGCGGCAGATGCCCCCGGGCGGTGATGTCCTGAATATACTCCCCTGCCAGCGCGGTGAAATCCGCCACGCTGAAGGTTTTTTCCGGGGTGAGAATGTCCACGCCGTGGTGCGGGATGCCGCAGGTCTCCTGCGGAGTGACCTTGGCGGTACCCACATCCAGACCTTTATAGATCTGCATGGAGTCGGCGCTGATGACCTCGCCGGAGAACTGCTGCGCCAGCGCAACGCCCAGCGCAGTTTTGCCAGTGGCGGTGGGGCCTACCACAGCCACCACGGCGGGTTTTGCATTACACGATGCGTCCAAACTGCTTTTCCAACTCCTTTCGGGTAAGCTTGAGCACGCAGGGACGGCCATGCGGGCAGAAGGGCGGCACCTCGCCGGAGAGGATCTTCTCAGCCAGTGCCATCAGCTCCTGCGGGGAGGACTTGTCCCCCGCCTTGATGGCGGCGCGGCAGGAGATGGAGTGCAGCACCCACTCGGTGTGCTCGTTCAGCGCGTCCCGGCTGCCCTTGAGCAGGCGGTCAGCGATCTCCACCAGCAAGTCCTCAGCGTTCTGCGGCTCTACATCCGCAGGCACGGCGCGCAGCAGCACGGTGCTGCCGCCAAAGTCGGCCACGTCCAGCCCGGCGTTTTCCAGCAGGGGCTGGTTTTCCAGCAGCGCCTGCTTTTCCTCTGCGGAAAGGTCGATGGCGGCGGGCTGCAGCAGCAGCTGGCTGGGCACGTTGCCGTAGTTCGCGGCAAGCTTTTCGTACAGCTGACGTTCGTGGGCGGCGTGCTTGTCAATCAGACACAGCTCGTCTCCCCGCTCTGCCAGAATATAGGTGCGGAAAACCTCGCCCACATACCGCAGCGGCTCTTCCCCCTGCGGCACATCAAAGCCCAGCTGCTCCGGCTGTTCCGGCTGATAGGGCACCGTGGCGGCTTCGATCTCCGGGGCGGCGGGTACGGTGTTCCATGCCGCCATGTGATCCAGCAGCGGGGCGGCTGCGATGTCCGTTTCCGGGTGCACATCCAGCTGCGCTTCACCGGCAGCTGCCCGGAAGGGCTGCGGCGCGGGCTGGACTTCGGTTGCATCCAGTTTTTCCGGGCTGTGGAGGGTGACCACCGGGTCCAGAATATCCTCTGCGGGGCCAGACTGCCGCCACGAGGGTACAGCAGCAGCCGCGCGGGCAGGCTGTGTGGGCTGTACCGGCGGGGTATCTGCCGTAAAAGCCGGGGTTTTCACCGGTGCAGCAGCGGGGCGCTGCTGCGGCGGGGCTTCCCAGCGCTGCGCGGGCAGCGTACCGGGGTCTGCCTGACCCGGAATCACAGCAGAAAGTCCTGTAAAGCAATTATCCTTTACGGCATTTTCGCTTTGTGTATCGTTTTCTTTTTCGGTTTTCTCTTTTTCGTCTGCTTCAAAGGTAAATCGCCGTTCCCCGGTGCCGGGCTGTGCCAGCGCCAGCTTGACCGCATGGTAAATGACATCAAACACATCATTTTCCCGGGCAAAGCGAGCTTCGATCTTTGCAGGGTGGACATTGACGTCCACAAGGTCGGTGGGCATTTCCAGCAGCAGGATGCCGCCCGGGAACTTGCCCTGCATGGTCGTGCCCTTGAACGCCATTTCCATGCCCGCCATGATGGTACGGTTGCGCACATAGCGGCCATTGATGTAGAAATGCTGCATACTGCGGCTGGCGCGGCAGCTCTTGGGCGGGGTGATCAGGCCGGTGACCCGGTACAGTCCTTCCTCGGAGTGCACCTCGATGAGGTCGCGGCTGAACTCCCGCCCCAGCACTGCGTAGGCGGCGCTGCGCAGTTGACCATCACCGGGGGTGACGTATTGCAGCTTGCCTTCCCGGATGAATTTGACGCTGACCTCCGGGTGGCTGAGCGCCACATGCCCTACGTTATCTGCCACAAAGGTGCCCTCACTGGAGTCCTTTTTGAGGAACTTCATGCGGGCGGGGGTGTTGTAGAACAGATCCTGCACCCGGATGGTGGTGCCCACGGCGCGGGCGGCAGGCTCTCTGCCCTGCTCCTCGCCGCCGGCGATGCGGTAGCAGGTAGCAAACTCGTCCACCTCTGTGCGGGTGAGCAGCTCTACCCGCGCTACGCTGGCAATGGAAGCCAGTGCCTCGCCACGGAAGCCCAGCGTATGGATGCTGTTCAGATCGTCCGGTTTTTCAATTTTGCTGGTGGCATGGCGGATGAAGGCTGTCGGGATATACTCGGCATCAATGCCGGTGCCGTTATCGCTGATCTCGATCAGCTTTACGCCGCCGGACTCAATGCTGACGGTGACCTGCGTCGCACCGGCGTCGATGGAGTTTTCCAAAAGCTCCTTGACCACCGATGCCGGGCGCTCCACCACCTCACCGGCGGCGATCAGCTCAGCGGTATGCTTATCCAGAACATGGATGACTGCCATAGTCTTCCCTCCCCTTTGATCGATATTTTTAGCCGTTCAGGCTGCCTTTGAGGGTCTTTTTCAGCTCGTACAAGAAGTTCAGCGCTTCAATGGGGGTAAGCGTTTCCACATCCACGGCTTCCAGCTTTTCCATCATCTCGCTGGGCACTGCCGGGGAATTGTACTCCTGCAAAGCGTCAAAGTCCATCTGCTCCACCTTGTTTTTGGGCGCAGAGGCTTCCAGCGTGCGCAGCACCTCGTGGGCGCGGCGGGTCACGCTGCCGGGCAGACCGGCCAGCTTTGCCACCTCGATGCCGTAGCTGTCATCGGCAGGGCCGCGCACGATGCGCCGCAGGAAGGTGATGTCCTCGCCGCGCTTTTTGACCGCGATGTTGTAGTTTTTTACGCCCTCCACGGTGCCTTCCAGTTCGGTCAGCTCGTGGTAGTGGGTGGCGAACAAGGTCTTGCAGCCCAGACCCTTGGCGGGGTCGGCGATATGCTCCACCACGGCGCGGGCGATGCTCATGCCGTCAAAGGTGGAGGTGCCGCGGCCGATCTCGTCCAGCACCACAAGGCTTTTGGCAGTGGCGTTTTTCAAAATTTCAGCCACCTCGGTCATCTCCACCATAAAGGTGGACTGACCTGCGGCAAGGTCGTCCGATGCGCCGATGCGGGTGAAGATGGCGTCCACCACACCCACATGGCAGCTGGCTGCCGGCACAAAGGAGCCGATCTGCGCCATCAGGGCGATAAGGGCATTCTGACGCATATAGGTGGATTTACCCGCCATGTTGGGGCCGGTGATGATCAGGCAGCGGTCGGTGGTGCAGTTGAGGGTGGTATCGTTGGGCACGAACATACTACCCTTGAGCACCTGCTCCACCACCGGGTGACGCCCCTCGGTGATGGTCAGCACATCGCTGTCGTCCACCACGGGGCGGCAGTAGTTGTTTTCCGCTGCGACCTGCGCCAGCGCAGCCAGCACATCCAGCTGGGCAACGGCGTTGGCGGTGCGCTGGATACGGTCCAGCTGTGCACCGATACTTTCCAGCAGTTCGTCAAACAGGCGGCGCTCCAGCGAGATAAGACGCTCGTGTGCGCCAAGGATCTTGCTTTCCAGCTCCTTCAGTTCCTGCGTGATGTACCGCTCGCCGGAGGTGAGGGTCTGCTTGCGGATATAGGTCTCCGGCACGAGGTTCTTATAGGAGTTGCTCACCTCGATGAAGTAGCCGAACACATGGTTATAGCCGATCTTCAGCTTGGGGATGCCGGTCTCCTGCCGCAAGCGGGCTTCCAGCTGCGCCAGCACGCCCTTGGTGTTATCGCGGATGGAACGCAGCTCGTCCACCTCGGCGTGGTAACCCTTGGCGATAACGCCGCCATCCTTGAGGGTGGAGGGTGCATCCGGGTCTACTGCGGCATAAATGCGCGCCTTGATATCCTCCAGCGGGTCGATACTGGCCGCAAGTTCGGAAAGTTCCGGGCAATTGCAGCCCTCTGCCTGCTTGCGCAGGCCGGGCAGACGGTCACAGGTCTGGGCAAGAGTGTAGATCTCTTTAGGGGTGGCAGAACCGTACACTGTGCGGGTCATCAGGCGCTCCAGATCTGCGATGTAGTGCAGTTCTTCGGTCAGGTCGCCGCGCACCATGGTCTGGCGCACCAGTGCTTCCACAGCGTTCAGGCGGTGGTTGATGAGCTGGCTGGAAATAAGCGGCTGCTCGATCCAGCTGCGCAGCATACGCTTGCCCATGGCAGTGCTGGTTTTATCCAGCACCCACAGCAGGGTGCCGCGCTTTTCGCGCCCGCGCAGGGTCTCGGTCAGTTCAAGGTTTGCCCGGGTGACCGGCGAAAGCCGCATGAACTGGGCCTCGTTGTAAGTAATGACGGTCTTTAACCGCTCCACGCCCTTGATCTGGGTATCGTGCAGATATTCCAGCAGTGCGGCCATGGCAAACCGCACAAGACCCTCGGCGGCTATGCCGGTGGTCTGCGGCCAGTCCCGGCCAAACTGCTCTTCCAGCGCAGAAGCCACCAGCCCCGGCGCATAGCGTTCGTCCTCGACCAGTTCCACCGAGCAGCTCATGTTCTTTTTGATGTAAGCGGTCACCTCGCGGCAATCCAGCAGACCGGGGTTCAGCAGCACCTCGCTGGGGTGGTAGCGGCACAGCTCGGTAATGACCGCCGGGGCGATCTTATCTGCCGTCAGCTCGGTGATATGCGCCGTACCGGTGGAAACATCCGCAAAGCAAAGGCCGGCCTTTTTGCCCTTGAGGTACAGGCTGGCAATGTAGTTGTTGCGGTCATCCTGCAGCATACTGCTCTCGATGACCGTACCGGGGGTGACCACACGGATGATATCCCGTTTGACAAGCCCCTTGGCTTTGGCGGGGTCCTCCACCTGCTCGCAGATGGCCACCTTATAGCCCTTGGCAATCAGGCGCGCCACATAGCCCTCGTAGCTGTGGAAGGGCACGCCGCACATGGGGGCGCGCTCCGCAAGGCCGCACTGCTTGCCGGTAAGGGTAAGATCCAGCTCCCGGGAGGCCGTGACGGCATCCTCGAAGAACATCTCGTAAAAATCGCCGATGCGGTAAAAAAGAATTTCGTCCTTATGTTGGTTTTTGATATCAAGATACTGCTGCATCATGGGCGAAAGCTCTGCCATGGTTTTTCCTCTTTCCCTTGTATGGTTCCGTCAGCCGGTTTGCGGGCTGTAACCGCCGGTGCAAACAAAACGCGGTCTGTATTGCACAGCCGCGTTCCGGTCAAAAAAGTTTGCTCAGTGGCAGCCGCCGCAGGTAGAGCAGCTGCCGGTGCAGGAGGCAGAAGGCTCCTGCACGGTCATGGGGTCGCCGCCGTTCATGGCGGTGTTGATGATGGCGTCGATATAGTTGACCAGATTCTCGCACTCGCGCTTGGCCTCGTTGTAAGCCACCATGCCCTCGTTGCCCATGATCTGGCCGTAAAGGCTGTTCACCTTCTCGTTCAGCTCAGCGATGCGGGCGTCGTCGCGCTCGTTCTTGCCGATCTCGTTGTTCAGGTCCATGCGGGCCAGATTGAACTCGCCGATCAGGTTCTGCAGCTCCTCATCCTTGTCGTTTGCCTTGCGGGCCTGATCCAGAATGACGTAGCGGGGGTCGGTCTGAAGTGCCATAGCGGCACGCTTGAAAAGATCAATGCAATCCATGATTGGGTTCTCCTTGTTGTTTTTATTCTTTCTGGGGCAGTTTGCCCCGGAATCACTTTTTTATGCTTCCACCTCGCCCAGCAGCACAGTGGCGCGGGCACCGGTAAGATGTACGGTCGCGTAGCTGCCCAGCAGTGCCGGGTCGGCGGCAAACTCCACGGTCAGGTTGTTGTCCAGCCGACCGGAAAGGGTGCCCTCGTTGCGGCCAAAGCCCTCCACCAGCACCCGGACGGTCTGCCCTACCTGCGCCTTGACCAGTGCCATAGCGATCTCGTCCTGCGTAGCCAGCAGGCGGGTCATGCGGTCGGTCTTTTCCTTGCGGGGGGTGGGGTCCGGCATTTCGGCAGCCTTGGTGCCGGTGCGCTTGGAGTAGATAAAGGTGAACAGCTGCATATAGCCCACCTTGCGCACCAGTTCCAGCGTTTTTACAAAGTCCTCCTCAGTCTCGCCGGGGAAGCCCACGATGATATCGCTGGAGAAGGTGATGCCGGGCACGGTTTTGCGGGCGTAGTCGATGAGTTCCAGATACTGTTCCACCGTGTAGTGGCGGTTCATCTGCTGCAAAAGCCGGTCGGAGCCGCACTGCACCGGCAGATGCAGGTGCTTGCACAGCTTCGGCTGGGCGGCGATGGTATCGATGAGCTTATGGCTGGCGTCCTTGGGGTGGCTGGTCATAAAGCGGATGTGATAATCGCCGGGGACGGTGCACAGCAGGTTGAGCAGGTCGGAGAAATCGATCTGCTCTTCCAGACCCTTGCCGTAGCTGTTCACGTTCTGACCCAACAGGGTGATCTCCTTATAGCCCGCCTCCACAAGGCTGCGGAACTCGGCAAGGATATCACCGGGCTTGCGGCTCTTCTCGCGGCCGCGGACATAGGGCACGATACAGTAGGTGCAGAAGTTGTCGCAGCCGTACATGATGGGCAGCCATGCGCGGAACTCGCTCTCGCGCCGGATGGGAATGTTCTCCACGATGACCGGACGCTGTGCGGGGTCCAGCAGCACCCGCTTATGCTTTTGCAGTTTCTGGGCAATCAGCTGCGGCAGGGTGTCGATGCCGTCCACGCCGAACACCAGATCCACATAGGGGTAGCTCTTGCGCAGCTTTTCCACAACGTGCTTTTGGTTGGCCATGCAGCCGCACAGGCCGATAATCAGACCGGGCTTTTTTTCCTTGAGCCCCTTCAGCGCGCCCACGTTGCCAAACACCCGCTGCTCGGCGTGCTCGCGCACGGCGCAGGTGTTGAACAGGATCAGGTCGGCATCCTCGGGCTTATCGCACAGGCCGTAGCCGATATCCACCAGCACGCCCTTGATGCGCTCGCCGTCGTTGACGTTCTGCTGGCAGCCGTAGCTGTGCACAAAGGCCAGCGGCGGGGTGTCGTAGGTCTGCCGCACCAGCTCGGCGGCAACGGTATTATGTTCAAAGTTAATGTATTCCAAAAAAAACCATCCTTCTCCGCCGGGCAGGGTGGCCCCGTGCGGCGAAACTCTATTTTCTGCTATTTTATAAAAGACACTCTTTAGTATACCCTGTTTGGCCGCTGCGGGCAAGAGGAAACACGCAAATTTTATGCCTGTTTAGCCGCTGCCGCCTCTGCATCCTGCTTGCGGCAGCACTCTTCGCACACGCCAAGCAGCACCACGGCGCAGTCCTGCACCCTGCCCTTCTGGTTTTTGACCAGTTCCATCACCTGTTTTCCGTCCACATCTGCATCGGTCACGCCACCGCAGACGGTGCAGTACAAATGGCTGTGCCACGGCAGAGTGTGGTCAAAGCGGTCGGCCTTGCCGGGGATGGACACCCGGCGCACCCGCCCGGCCTCCACCAGACTGTTCAGGTTGCGGTACACGGTGCCCAGACTCAGGTTCGGGCACTCCTGCGCGGCTTTATCGTAGATCTCCTCCGCAGTCGGGTGGTCGCACAGCCGCTCCACCGTCTGCATGACAAGCTCCCGCTGTTTTGAGTAACGCATATCCATCCTCCTTCTTTACACGGTTCAGACGTTTTCTTCCCCTTTGATCTTTGCCCAGTACGCCCGGGCGGCCTGCTCGGTCTTGTTGTCGCCAAAGGTGTAGTATTTGGTATCCTTCAGCACATCCGGCAGATACTGCTGTTGTACCCAGTGGTTTGCGTAGCTGTGGGCATATTTGTAGTTCTGCCCTTTTACCAGCGCATCCTCGCCGTCAAAGTGCTTGTTTTGCAGCTGGCGCGGGATGGGACCGGTGCGCCCGGCCTGTACGTCCGCGATGGCGGCGTTGATGGCATCGTGAGCGCTGTTGGATTTGGGGCTGGTGGCCACCAGAATCACCGCATCCGCAAGGGGCAGACGCGCCTCCGGCAGACCAACCATGTTGGCGGCATCCACCGCCGCCTTGACGATAGGGATGATCTGCGGATAGGCAAGCCCCACATCCTCGCAGGCACACACCATCAACCGGCGGCAAGCAGAGGGCAGGTCTCCTGCTTCCAGCAGGCGTGCCAGATAGTGCAGCGCCGCGTCCGGGTCGGAGCCGCGCATGGACTTCTGGTAGGCAGAAACGATGTCGTAGTGGTCATCGCCCTCCCGGTCGTAGCGCATGGCGGTGCGGCGGGTGACCTGCCGGATCATATCCAAGGTGATGCGCTTTTCTCCGTTTTCCACCGGCGCCGCCGTGACCGCAAAGTCCAGACAGCCCAGCGCCTTGCGCAGATCGCCTCCGGCGCTTTCGGCCAGATAGGCACAGGCATCCTCGTCCATGCACACCGGCACCTGTTCCCCCTCGGAAAGGCGCTGCACGGCATTGCGCACCCCGCGCTCCACATCCGCTGCGGCAAGGGGCTTGAACTCAAACACCGTGCAGCGGGAAAGCAGGGCGTTATAGATGTAGAAATAGGGGTTCTCGGTGGTGGAAGCGATCAGGGTGACACTGCCGTCCTCGATGCATTCCAAAAGGCTCTGCTGCTGCTTTTTGTTCAGGTACTGGATCTCGTCCAGATACAGCAGAATGCCGCCCGCTGCTGCCAGCGTGCCGATATCCTTGAGCACCGCCTTGATATCCCCGGTACCGCAGGAGGTGCCGTTGAGCTTGTGCAGGGTCATGCCGCTGTTCTCGGCAATAATGCGTGCCACCGTGGTCTTTCCGGTGCCGGAGGGGCCGTAAAAGATCATGTTGGGAATGCGCCCGCTCTCGATGGTGCGGCGGAACACCCGCCCCGGCGCCAGCAGATGCTGCTGTCCGCACACATCCGCCAGCGTTTTGGGACGCAGACGCTGCGCAAGTGGTTCATTCATGGTGGTTTCTCCTTCCCTGCCCGCAAGGCACTTTTTATACAGTATAGCGCATTTAGAAAAGGAGGACAAGGGCTTTTCTGAAAATCATTCTCAGATAATGCCCCGCAAACATTTACAAATCCTGTCAAACATGGTATGATTCAGGTATTCCCTTTTAAAGGAGGTTTGTCCCATGCCGGTACGAAAAAAAGCCCCGGAGGATCTTACCGCAAAAAAAGCGCTGGCGCTGGAGGTCATCCAGCGTCTCAAGGCCGAATACCCGGATGCAGGGTGCACGCTGGACTACGCCCACGCATGGCAGCTGCTGGTCAGCGTGCGGCTGGCCGCCCAGTGCACGGATGCCCGGGTGAACATTGTGGTGGAGGAACTGTTTGCCAAATACCCAAGCGTAGCCGCGCTGGCTGCTGCCGAGCCGGAGGACATTGAAGCCATCGTCAAGCCCTGCGGGCTGGGGCACTCCAAGGCGCGGGATATCTCGGCCTGTATGCGGATGCTGCGGGACAAGTACGACTGCCGTGTGCCCAATACCTTTGAGGAGTTGCTCGCTTTGCCCGGCGTGGGGCGCAAGAGCGCAAACCTCATTATGGGGGATGTGTTCGGCAAGCCCGCCATCGTCACCGACACCCACTGCATCCGGCTGTGCAATAAAATCGGCCTTGTGGACGGCATCAAGGAGCCGCAGAAGGTGGAGATGGCCCTGTGGAAGATCATCCCGCCGGAAGAAGGCAGCGACCTTTGCCACCGCTTTGTGATGCACGGCCGCGCGGTGTGCAACGCCCGCAAGCCGGAATGTGAAAAATGCTGTTTGAAGGACATCTGCCGCGCCGCCCGTGAAGCCGCCGGGCAGCAGGCAGAACTGTAACTTTAGGAGGTATAACCTATGATTACTTTAATGATTTTGCTTATCGTCGCCCTGCTGTGTGTGCTGGTGGGCTGCCTGACCGGTCTGCTGACGCTGGTAGGCGTGCTGGCCTCCCTTTTTGTGGGCGTGCTGGTGGGCGCATTGGCCGGATATCTGGCCGGGCGCTTTATGGGCACGGAAACTTCCCTTGGCCGCAACATCCTGATGGGCGTGCTGGGCAGCTTTGTGGGCGAGTTTTTGTTCGGCCTGCTGGGCATTCACGCTTCCGGCAGCTTTTCTTCCTTTGCCATCTCGGTAGTTGGTGCCTGCATCTGCATCTGGATCGGGCAGAAGCTCTCCAAGTAATCGTTTTATAGCAATATACCGCCGCATTCTGCAGCCGGAGCTTCCGGGCAGGGTGCGGCGGCTTTTTTATGGGCGTTCTGCCGGATAATCCCTCGCCCGGGCTGTGTAAACCGCCAAACTTTCTGCCAATTCTTGACAGGCATTCCCTGCCGTTGTATCGTTGACCCAGAAACGGAGGGTTCAACATGGAAAAAGCACTTGCACATATTTCTGAGGACGGAACCCGCACCCAGACCGTCTACGAGCATCTTTCCGGCACAGCGCGCCTTGCCGGAGCTTTTGCCGCACCCTTTGGCGCTGCGCAGGAGGCTTCATACACCGCATGGCTGCATGACATTGGCAAATACAGCGTTGCTTTCCAGCAGCGGCTGGCGGGCGGTGCTGCAACCGACCACTCGACCGCCGGTGCACAGGAAGCGATGAAGGGCTGCGTGCCCCACGTTCAGGCCGCCTTTGCCATAGCCGGACACCACACCGGTCTGCCGGATGGCGGCAACCGAAGGACAGCCGATGCCGCTGACGCTACCCTCTTTGGGCGGCTGAAAAAGCCGGTGGAGCCTTATGATGGCTGGCGGGAGGTCACCTTGCCCCAGAGCGCCCCGCCAGACTGGGCAAACCGTGACCCGCTGGATTTTGCATTTTTCACCCGGATGCTCTACTCCTGTCTTGTGGACGCGGATTTTATCGACACCGAAACTTTTATGAACGGGCAGGCCGCGCCCCGGGGCAACAGCACCGCGCTATCTTCTCTGCTGGAAAAGGTGCGTGCCAAGGCCAGCGGCTATCTTGCGGCACAGAGCAGCTCGCCGGTAAGCTGCCAGCGCAATGCCGTGCTGCGGGCCTGCATGGAAAAAGGTACCCACGGCGCACCGGGGCTGTATACCCTCACCGTGCCCACCGGCGGCGGCAAGACCTTCGCCTCCCTTGCCTTTGCGCTGGAACAGGCAGCAGCGCAGGGCATGAAACGGGTAATCTATGTAATTCCGTATATGTCCATCATCGACCAGACTGCCGCTGTTTTTGCAGACCTTCTGGGTGCAGAAAACGTTCTGGCGGATTACTCCTGCGCGGACTACAAAAGCCTTGAACAGGAAAAGTTGACCCTGGCACAGTACCGCCAGCTGCTGGCCAGCGAAAACTGGGATGCACCTGTTGTGGTGACCACTGCGGTACAGTTTTTTGAATCGCTGTACGCCAACCGCAGCAGCCGCTGCCGTAAGCTGCACAACATTGCGGACAGCGTGATCATCTTTGACGAAGCGCAGACCCTGCCCGTCAGTTATCTGCTGCCCTGCGTCAGTGCTATTGCGCAGCTGGTACGGCATTACCACACCACCGCCGTGTTATGCACCGCCACCCAGCCCGCACTGGAGCCATACTTCCGGCAGTTTGCGCCGGAGCTGCCCTTGCAGGAGATTGTGCCGAACACTGCCACTTTATACAGCACCCTGCGCCGCACCACCCTTTGCGATGCCGGAGAGCTGACGCAGGAGGCGCTGACTGCGCAGCTTTGCGCACTGCCGCAGGTGCTGTGCGTAGTGAACCGGCGCAAAACGGCGCAGGAAGTGTACGCCGCCCTGCCCACCGAGGGCAGCTACTGCCTGACCACCCTGCTGTGCGCCGCAGACCGCCGCCGCCAGCTGGCAGAGATCCGGCAGCGGCTGCGGGAGGGGCTGCCTTGCCGGGTAGTGTCCACCTCGCTGATCGAAGCCGGTGTGGACGTGGATTTCCCCGCCGCATACCGGGAGCAGTGCGGGCTGGATTCCCTTTTGCAGACCGCCGGGCGCTGCAACCGGGAGGGACACCGCAGCGCAGAAGAGAGCTTGGTATACCGTTTTACGCTGGAAGGCTGCGGCGTCCCGCAGATGCTGCGCCAGAACGTACACGCCATGCAGTACGCAGCAGGCTGCACCGCAGCGCTGGACAGCCCGGAGGCGGTCAGGGCTTATTTTAAGGAGCTGTATTTTGCGCGGGGCGAGGCCGCACTGGACACCAGCGGCATTCTGGACGCCCTGCGCAAGGGGATCTCGGGCTGCATTTTCCCGTTTGCACAGGTGGCAGAGCAGTTCCATCTGATCGAAGCCCCCACCCGCACCGTTTACCTGCCTGTTGGCGAAGGCAAAGCCCTTTGCGAGCAGCTCAACGGAACTGTGAGCCGCGCACTTTACCGCAAGCTGGGCGCTTACAGCGTAGCCTGCTATGCCCAGCAGTTTCAGGCACTGGAATCTGCCGGAGCGTTGGAACCACTGCCCAACGGCAGCGCTATCCTGACCGACAGCACCCTGTACGATGCCAAGACCGGGCTTTCCATGGACGTGGAGACCGGAAAAGGTCTGTTTTTCTGACAAAAAATCAGAAAAATGGCAAAGAAAATACGCAAAAGTCCTTTTTATAACACTTTAGAAGCAGTATTATAAGTACAGACTAAATTTGAAAGGAGGTGGTGTTCATGTCCATGTTGATCGAGACCTGGGGCGACTACGCCTGCTTTTCAAGACCCGAGATGAAAACCGAGCGTGTATCCTATGACATCATGACGCCCTCGGCGGCGCGCGGGCTGGTGGAGGCCATCTACTGGCACCCGGGCATGAAGTACCATATCGACCGCATCTATCTGCTCAAGCCGGTGCAGTTTGCCAGCATCCGGCGCAATGAGGTCAAGGCTACCCTGCTGTCCTCCGCGGCGCTCAGTGCAGCCAAGGGCGGCGAGGTGCCCATGCTGTGTACGGCTGAGAATATCCAGCAGCGGGCAGCGCTGGTGCTGCAGGATGTGCATTACGTGATCGAATGCCATTTTACCATGACCGAAAAAGCCGCACCCGGCGATAACCCGGGCAAATTTCAGGATATCCTGCGGCGGCGGCTGAATAAGGGGCAGTGCTATCATCAGCCCTGCTTCGGCTGCCGGGAGTTTCCGGCAAACTTCCGGGAATGGCACGGCAGCGCCAAGGAGATCCCCGCACTGCCGCTCACGCAGGATCTGGGCTTTATGCTGTATGATCTGGACTACTCCGACCCGGAAAATATCCGCTCCCAGTTCTTCCGGGCAAAGCTGGAAAACGGCGTTCTGGACTGCCGGGATGTGGAGGTGTTTACATGATCTTACAGGCGCTTACTGCCTATTACGAGCAGCTTGTCCGGCAGGGCAAGCTTTCTGCCCCCGGCTGGGACGACAGCTTTAAGGTGAGCTACGAGCTGCGGTTGAACGATGCCGGGCAGCTGGTTTCCGTGCTCGACCTGCGCACGGAAACAAAGATGGGCAAAAAGACCGTCCTTGCCCCGCGTGCAATGCGCGTACCGGCACACGTCAAGCGCACGGCCGGTGTTTCGGCAAACCTGCTGTGCGATAATTCCTCCTATCTGTTGGGCGCAGACGAAAAAGGCAAGCCGGAGCGTGCAAAGCAGTGCTTCGATGCCTGTGCGGCGCTGCACCACAGGCTGTTGGACGATGTCGACAGCCCCGCAGCCCGGGCGATCCTTGCTTATTTTGACCGCTGGGACCCGGCGCAGGCTGCTACGCATCCCCTATTGGCTGAGCAGTGGAAGGAGATCACCGGCAACGCCAACCTGATCTTCGGCTACGAGGCCGCTGACCACAGCCACAGTTTTGTCAACGACGACCCTGCCATTCAAAACGCATGGCAGGCGCACTACAATGACCGCTCTGCAGGTGCAAACACGGTACAGTGTCTGATCACCGGTAAGCAAGCGCCTGCTGCACTGGTGCACCCGTCCATCATGGGAGTACAGGGTGCGCAGAGTTCCGGCGCGGCACTGGTGTCCTTCAACGCACCCGCCTTTTGCTCCTACGGCCACGAGCAGGGCGAGAACGCCCCCATGAGTGAGTACGCAGCCTTTGCCTATACCACTGCGCTGAACCGCCTGCTTGCTGACCGCGACCATTGCAAGCGCGTTGGCGATACCACCATTTTGTGCTGGGCAGAAAACGCGGAGCCGGTCTATCAGGATGCCATGAGTATGTTCCTGTTTGGTGCAGACGAAGCCGCAGGCATTCAGGAAAGCGATGTACAGGCTGCGCTCAAACGTCTGTCTGCCGGGCAGACAGTGCCTTTTCTGGAAAAAGAGCTTTCTCCCGACCAGCACTTTTATCTGCTGGGTCTGGCACCCAACATCGCCCGTTTGTCCGTGCGGTTCTTCCTGCGCGACACCTTCGGTAGCTTTGCGCAAAATCTGCAAAAGCACGCCGAGGAAATGGCAATCGACTGCTCGGAAAAAGAAAAGTTCCGTACCTTGCCCATCTGGGCTGTGGTAAACGAGACCACCCGCACCGTGCCCGGCCAACCCGCAAAGCCGTCCCCGCAGCTGGCAGGCGACCTGCTGCGCGCCGTGCTGACCGGCGGGCGTTACCCCGCTACCCTATTGAACGGTGTGACCCTGCGCATCCGTGCCGAGCAGGCCGTGACCCGCGGCCGGGCTGCTGTGATCAAAGCGTATTACCTTCGTAATTACCCTACCGAACTGAACAAGGAGGTCTATACTGTGAGCCTGAACGAAACCACCAATGTTCCCTATCTTCTGGGGCGGCTGTTCTCTGTGCTGGAGGCTGTGCAAAAAGCTGCCAACCCCGGCATCAACACCACCATCAAGGACCGGTATTTCAATGCCGCCTGTGCTACGCCGGGCATGGCCTTCCCCACCCTGCTGCGGCTGAGCCAGAAGCATCTGCGCAAGCTGAACGACGGCCTTGCCACCTACTACGATAGTCAGATCACCGAACTGATGGCGCAGCTGCCGGAAAGCGGTTTCCCCGCTCGGCTCAGCCTGCCGGATCAGGGCAAATTTGCCATCGGCTACTACCACCAGACCCAGAAACGCTTTGCCAAAAAGAACGAGGAGGAATAAAAAATGTCTGCACCTATCAAGAACCGCTACGATTTCGTCATTCTGTTCGATGTGGAGAACGGTAACCCCAACGGTGACCCCGATGCCGGCAACATGCCCCGCATCGACCCCGAGACCGGCTACGGTCTGGTGACCGATGTCTGCCTGAAGCGCAAGATCCGCAACTATGTGGAAACGCTGAAGGAGGACGCCCCCGATGCCGACAATTACCGCATCTATGTCAAGGAGGGCGTGCCCCTGAACCGCAGCGATGCCGAGGCGCTGGAGCACAACGGTCTGACCCCCAAAGACGACCTGAAAAAGGCCAAGAAAAGCGACCCGGAGATCGACCGCAAGCTGCGGGATTATATGTGCGAACATTTCTACGATATCCGCACTTTCGGTGCCGTGATGACCACCTTTGTCAAGGGTGCGCTGAACTGCGGTCAGGTGCGCGGCCCGGTGCAGCTGAGCTTTGCCCGCTCTGTTGACCCTATCGTGCCGCAGGAGGTGACCATTACCCGCGTAGCCATCACCACCGAGGCAGACGCTGAAAAGAAGAACAGCGAAATGGGCAATAAGCACATCGTGCCCTACGGCCTGTACCGTGCCGAGGGTTACGTTTCTGCCAATCTTGCCCGCAAGACCACCGGCTTCTCGGAGGAGGACTTGCAGCTGCTGTGGCAGGCTATCCTGAATATGTTCGAGAACGACCACAGTGCTGCACGCGGCAAGATGGCCGTGCGGGAGCTGATCGTGTTCAAGCACGATTCCGAGCTGGGCAATGCGCCCGCCTACAAGCTGTTTGATGCCGTTACCGTGGCGCACAAGGCCGAGGTGGTCGCGCCCCGCAGCTATCAGGACTACACCGTTACGGTGGCCGACACCCTGCCGGAGGGTGTGCACTGCGAGAGGTTCCACTGATGGACGCGCCGGACGACTACCTGCAAATGTCCGGTATCCAGCATTTTGCCTTCTGCCGCCGCCAGTGGGCACTGATCCATCTGGAGCAGCAATGGGCAGAAAATCTGCGTACCACCGAAGGACAGCTGAACCATGCCCGCTGCCACGATGACACCCGCACCGAGCGCCGGGGCGATCTGCTGATCACTCGGGGCATGCGGGTGGTCAGCCACCGGCTGCGGATGGCGGGCAACTGCGATGTGGTGGAGTTCCGGGCTTGCGCAGATGGCATCCCGCTGCAAAGCACCCCCGGGCGCTGGCAGCCCTACCCGGTGGAGTACAAGCACGGCCACGCAAAGGAGACGGATGCCGACCGACTGCAATTATGCGCACAGGCCATGGCGCTGGAAGAAATGCTGGTGTGCCATATCCCGGAAGGGGCGCTGTATTACTACGAGACCAAACGGCGGGAAGCCGTACCTTTTACCGACGAACTGCGCAGCACCACCCGGCAGATGGCAGACGAGATGAACCAGTATTTTGCCCGCGGCTACACCCCAAAGGTAAAGCCCGGCAAGCACTGCAACGCCTGTTCCCTGAAAGAGCTCTGCCTGCCGGTGCTCTGCCAGAAGGCAGACGCCAAAGACTATCTGCGGCGTTATCTGGACGAGGCTGCGGCCACGGAGGTGACACCATGCGACAATTCCTGAACACCCTGTTTGTTCTCAGCGAGGATGCTTACCTCACGCTGGACGGCGAAAACGTTGTGGTCAGCCGTGGGAAATCCGAGGTCGGGCGGGTGCCGCTGCACACGCTGGAAAGTATCCTCTGCTTCAGTTACGCCGGTGCCAGCCCCGCGCTGATGGGCAAATGCGGGCGTATGGGCATCGACCTGAGTTTTTATACCCCGCGCGGACGCTTTTTAGCGCGCACTGTGGGCGAGGAGCGCGGTAACGTATTGCTGCGGCAGACCCAGTACGCCGTTGCCGCCAGTGAAGCGCTCAGCTGCAGCTATGCCCGCAGCTTTATTCTGGGCAAGGTGTACAATGCCCGCTGGGTGCTGGAGCGTGCCACCCGGGATCACCCGCAGCGGGTGCCCGTGGACGAATTGAAACAGACCAGCGCCCAGCTGGCTGCTGCCCTGCCGCTGGTGGAAAGCTGCGAGGATCTGGAGCAGCTGCGCGGGCTGGAGGGCGAAGCCGCACAGCGGTATTTCGACCGGTTCAACGCGCTGATCTTACAGCAGAACGATGCTTTTGTGTTCACCAGCCGCAGCCGCAGACCGCCGCTGGACAACGTGAACGCGCTGCTGTCCTTTGCCTATTCCCTGCTGGCCAGCGATTGTGCCGCCGCGCTGGAGGGTGCCGGGCTGGACCCCTATGTGGGCTTTCTGCACCGTGCCCGCCCCGGGCGGCGCAGCCTTGCGCTGGATCTGATGGAGGAACTGCGCGCCGTTTTGGCTGACCGTTTCGTGCTGTCCTGTATCAACCAGAAAGTGCTGAGCGCAAAGCACTTTGAAAAGCAGGAAAACGGTGCCGTTCTGCTGACCGAGGAAGGACGCCGCGCGTTCCTGAACGCATGGCAGCAGAAAAAACGCGAAGTCATCACCCACCCGTTTTTGAAGGAAAAGCTCTGCTGGGGGCTTGTGCCTTATGTGCAGGCGTTGCTGCTGGTGCGCACCCTGCGGGGCGATCTAGAGGTCTACCCTCCATTTTTCTGGAAGTGAGGTGCAATCATGCTGGTACTGATCACCTACGATGTAAACACCGAGACCTCCGCCGGACGCAAGCGGCTGCGCAAGGTTGCCAAGAAGTGCGTGGATCATGGGCAGCGGGTGCAGAATTCCGTGTTCGAGTGCCTGCTGAACGCATCGCAGTACGCGCTGCTCAAGGCAGAGCTGACCGCCCTGATCGACCCTGCCTTGGACAGTCTACGGTTCTACCAGTTGGGCAACAATTACCAGACTAAGGTCGAGCATGTTGGGCTGCACCCGGAGTTTGCGCAGGATAGTGTGCTGATCTTTTGATGCCCCGCCAGTGCGAACAGGCAGCGCACATGGTTTTCCCGGAGGCTTCGCACCGGAATACCAGCCGTTTGCACAAGTAACGGTGTGATTTTGCGGTTTGTTTTACAGGCACCTCTTTGCAATTTGTGCAGAGAGGTGTATAATGAGACAAAAGCAGAGGGTTTTCTCTCTGTTTTTGCTGTCGCCCTCCTCGCGGAGGGCGTGGATAGAAATCTTGCCCTCTGCCACCAGCTGCTCGGCATACTGCTTGTCGCCCTCCTCGCGGAGGGCGTGGATAGAAATAAAGCATTCCGAGACTCTGTGTATATGATCCGTGAGTCGCCCTCCTCGCGGAGGGCGTGGATAGAAATCTGAAAGAGCTGGACTGGACAGCTGTGCTTCAGGCGTCGCCCTCCTCGCGGAGGGCGTGGATAGAAATCAAGTTGAAAGGCGGTGCTGCTGACGCTGTGTCTAGTCGCCCTCCTCGCGGAGGGCGTGGATAGAAATTCTTTACTGGGAACGTCCTCACCCATAGTAGTGGGGTCGCCCTCCTCGCGGAGGGCGTGGATAGAAATTTTGTACCGAGCCAACTGTTCCGGGGTATCGGTCTGGTCGCCCTCCTCGCGGAGGGCGTGGATAGAAATCAGGGCCACACAGCCGGACACGTCCACCGGTGCGTCGCCCTCCTCGCGGAGGGCGTGGATAGAAATGTTGCGCCGACTCCCGCGGCGTGCGCCCGCTGCTGGTCGCCCTCCTCGCGGAGGGCGTGGATAGAAATTGCGGCGTACTTGGAGACCTCGGCGCACGCCTTGCGTCGCCCTCCTCGCGGAGGGCGTGGATAGAAATAAATCTCTTCAGGCTTGTACCATTGAGCCTCAGTTGTCGCCCTCCTCGCGGAGGGCGTGGATAGAAATAACCACCGAATGAACGAGTGTGTACCGCCGATGAGGTCGCCCTCCTCGCGGAGGGCGTGGATAGAAATTTCGTGATTCACGCCAAGTTTGCCCGCTCCGGCTGTCGCCCTCCTCGCGGAGGGCGTGGATAGAAATTTGAGCATCACGGCATCCGACATCAGCGACCAGCTGTCGCCCTCCTCGCGGAGGGCGTGGATAGAAATCGCTTCGTCTATAATGAGGCGGTAGCCGCTGCCGTCGCCCTCCTCGCGGAGGGCGTGGATATACACTGTCATTGTCTTGATCCGAGATCTGCTGTCCGCAACTCCCGCAGTTTACCGATGATCTGATTCAAAAGTTCAACACGCTGTGTCCGTTCATCTGAGTACCGATTGATCTTTTCCAGTCTCATCATATCTTGCCGAACATCTTCTGCGACATAGTACATTGCCAGCGCAGAATGTTTTCCAAATTCTTGAAGAGCGTCTGTGTTGGCAGCCTGAACACAAGCCCCCGCCGCACGAATGTACCCTTCATAGATCTCACGATCGTGCTGCTGTTTTTCTATCTTGTCCTGATGTTCGTATTCCAGTTGTCTCATTTTTTCTGCGTGTTTGTTGTTCAGATATGTCGTTGCTACCGGAGATACAACGGCTCCAACAATAGCCACGATCGCTGCAATTTCAGAAAAATCCATTTTCATCGCCTTCCTTCTGCCCCAGTATACCGCAGAAGCAACCCCACATCAAGGCGGTCATGCCACCGCATACAAAATAAGATCATTCCGAATTTTCCATTGTATTTTACAGCGTCCGGCGCTATACTCATTGCATAAGATACTTCCTGTGCATCCGCAAAGGGTACACCGCGCTGCCTTCGGGAGCAGTGTGGGAGTATCTTTTTTATAATAAAAACGGAGAGACATAATCATGACGGAAACGATGATAAGCCTATTGATATTCGTACAGCATTAAATGAGATCGATGCAAAAGAACACTTGATAAATGTCTCTGAAAAGTATAAAATACCAGTAGAAGAAACCGTTCTGACAAAGCAACAACTTGAGTATTACAAAAATCTATTGAAAGAATTGGAGGGAAAGAAATGAAAGTCATTGAAAGCGATGCTTTCTGCGGATTTACCACACTGAAATTCGATGTTTTTCCTTCCGACCAGCTTTTTATCGTACCCGGAAAGGCCGTAAAAATCGATGGTGTTGTTTATCCTCGTATTAAGGCTCATGACATTGGTCCGCGAATGGCGATTGCCGGAGAATATGATTTTACCGGAAAGACTGCCGAAATCATCAACTAAACCACGATGCACGCGCACCGTGGTTTTTGTTTGCCCATTTTGCCCGCATAAGGATGGAACAGGCACCATCGCAGCGGGCAGGCGCTACTGTTTGACAAGGATACCCTGTATAGAGTATTATTATCATAAGAAAAAGTTGTGTTAGAGGTGATTTTGCCATGAAAGATGACAAGCATATGACAGAAGGCGACCGTGCCTGGCAGGAACGTCAGGAAGTATGGGCGAAAGAGCCTGTCAAATTTCGCAAACTGACCCCCGATGAAATTGCCAAATTAAAAAAGCAGGGTCGTATCTGATTCCGTTCATCCATTGAACCACGATGCACACGCACCGTGGTTTTTGTTTGCCCATTTTTAAGCACGATGCAGTTTTGTACCGTTCTTTTATTGCGCCGTCTTTTGCGCCACTAAATAAAGCAATTTCCAGATAAACAGGGGTAATTAAGGCACAATCGCCCACTTTCCCATCCCCTGCCGTACAAACAAAAAGCCCCGAAAACCGACTTCACAAGCCAACTTTCGGGGGTTTTACTTTGGAGCTACTGACCTGATTCGAACAGGCGACCTGCTCATTACGAGTGAGCTGCTCTACCAGCTGAGCCACAGTAGCACATTGCACATCTGCTGCAACAGGCAATATTTTACCATATTTCCGCGGTGCTGTCAAGGCCGGATTTCCTGTAAGCTGGGCAGCTTTTGCAGGGAGTTTCACAAAAAGTTATTGCATTTTAGCCCAGCGGCTTTATAATAGAATTGATTGCGCAAAAGGCCGCGCCTTTTGCCGGAAAGGACGAGCTGCACCATGATCTTTGTTCCCCTGCTGCACTACTTTTTGTGCAAGAATGATTACAGCGGCAACGAGGCCGGGCTGCGCTACCGGCTTACCCCGGGCAAGCGCACCGTGCCGGACCCGGACGGCGGCGCGGATGCCACCAAAGAAGAGAAAATTCTCACCGTGGACTACTGGCCCGCGCCTTGGACGATCGATAAGACCGACCCCGCCCTGCGCCGCCGGGAGGTATTTCCGCTTACAGACGAAGGGCGTGCCGCCGCTGCGCAGTATCTGAAAGACGCCTACGATGCCGCGCCGGAGCGCTGGAACAACTGCCCGGACATGATGGACTGCGACCCTTGGGAGCCGCCTGCCGAGCCGGATCCTGCCAACGAATAAACCGAACGAGGAAACCATGATCTACCGTTTGAAAGAACTGAAAGGCGATACCATCGCCGTGCCGCAGCTGGTGTTCTCCAAGCTGGGCATTGCCGAAGAATACAATGTGCGGGTGGCGCTGTATGTGCTGGCTACCGGCGTGACCGACCCGGACAAGATCTGCGCCGACCTCAAGCTGCGCAGCCGCATCAGCGCTGAGAGCGCGCTGGCCTTCTGGGCAGGTGCAGGGCTTTTGGAACGCTACGAGGAAAACGCCGCGCCGGGCGCAGAGCCCAGCGCCCCTGCCCCCATGCGCTGGGCGGAGATCGCCGCTGCCAGCCGCACCGACCCTATGATCTCCAGCCTGATCGACTGCGCACAGACCAGCTTTGCCCGTCCGCTGACCCACACCGAGATGGAAAAGCTGGTAAACCTGTATGTGCAGGAGGGCTTTGCACCCGAGACCGTGATGCTGTGCGTAGCCTATGTGGGCAGCCGGGGCAAGCGCACCATGGCTGCCGTGACCCACGAACTGAAGGTCTGGCGTGCCGAGGGCGTGGAGACCGGCGAACAGGCTGACGCCCACTTAAAGCTGCTGGCACTGCGCCAGAGCCGCGAGGAGTATGTCAGCGGCCTGCTGCAGATCTCCACCGAGGAGCTGACGCTGGGCGGGCGCAAGGCCATTGCGCGCTGGTACGAGGTGTACGGCTACGATGACGCCATGGTACAGGAAGCCGCCGTACAGGCCGGCCCCAAGCGGGATCTGTGGTACTGGAACAGCATCCTGAAAACATGGAACGCCAAGGGTCTGCGCAACATCCATGATGTGCGCGGCCCTGTGGCCGCAGCCGGTGCCAGCCGGAATATCCGGGTGGACCGCGACACGCCCAGCGGAAACGATATCCTGAAAAACGCCACCCGCCGCCGTTCCCTGATCAAGAAACCGGAGTAAGGAGCCTTTATGCGTACCAAAAACGAATTGTATCAGCAGGCATTGCGCACCGTAGCCATGCGGCGGCAGACCGCCCGTGCCCTTGCGCAGGATGCACAAGCCGAAGCCGAGGCCGCCATCCCCGGGCTGCGCCACGCCGAGGAGGAGGTGCGGGTACGGGGCATCCGCTGCGCCATTGCCGGAGCCTCCGGAAAGGACCGCACCGAGACCGCCGCTGCCCTTGCGGCGGCAAAGCAGAAGCTGACCGCCCTGCTGGCCGCAAGCGGGCGCCCTGCGGATGCGCTGGAGCCGAAGTTCACCTGCAAGCGGTGCGAGGACACCGGCGCGGTGGACGGCCATACCTGCGACTGTGTGCGCCGGGTGATGCAGCAGCTGCGCCGGAAGGAGATCGAAGAACTGTCCAGCCTGTCCATCTCCAGCTTTGACACCATGCAGCTGGACTACTACCCTAACACCATGGACAAGACGCTGGGCGAGAGTGTGCGCAGCTACATGGCCGAGGTTCTGGCCGACCTGCGGGATTACGCCGCGGACTTCTCCCCTGCCACCCGCGAAAGCCTGCTGCTGGTAGGCAACGCAGGGCTGGGCAAGACCCATGCCGCCCTTGCCATTGCCGGGGAGGTGCTGCGGCAGAACTACGATGTGATCTATGTCTCCTGCCCGGACTTTTTCGGCAAGCTGGAGGCGCTGCATTTTGGCACTGACCCTGGCGGCGAGGAAGAGACCTTGTTCCAGACTGCCTGCAACGCCGATCTGCTGATCTTGGACGATCTGGGCACAGAATTCAACTCCAGCTTCTTCCTGACGAATCTGTACAGCCTGCTGAATAACCGCTTGGGCGCAAAGCTGCCCACCATCGTCACCACCAATATCACGGACGGTGCACTTCTGGAAAAGCTGTATACAGAGAAGATTTCCAGCCGCCTTGCGGCCTTTGTACAGATCCAGTTTTTAGGCAGTGATATCCGGGTGCAGAAAGCCGCAGAATAAGTCACTTTATTTCTACCGGAGTTGTACATTTTTCGAGAGAAGCAATTGCAGAATAAATACGCAGCACCGCGTAAAGAAAAGCCATCTGCCGCAGCCAGACCGGGGGGGTTGAATCCCTTGGAATCAGCTGTGGAAGATGGCTTTATTGTTTGACAAATCAGAACTCCAATGCAGGGCTTACCTCGTTGCGGCGCTGTGCCTGCACGATGCAGTCCTTTTCCGGTACGACACCGGCTGCACCCAAGGTGGTGAACACGGTCTGCAAAGCAAGAGCCGGCGTGTTATTTTCCTGCGAGAGATGGCACAGGGCAAACTTTTTGCAGCCGCTCTGGATGAGCTCCAAAAGCTTTGCGGAGCACTCGTCGTTGGAAAGATGTCCCCGCACGCTCTCGATGCGGGCGCGCAGATAGTAGGGGTAGGGCCCGCTGCGCAGCATGTGCAGGTCGTAGTTGCTTTCCAGCGCCACAAGGTCGCAGCCGGAAAGCGCCTCGTGCACCGGCGGGGTCAGAGTACCAAGGTCGGTGGCGATGGTCATGGTCTTATCGTCCGGGGTGTTGATGCGGTAGCCCACGCAGGGTACATCGTGGCTGGTGGGGAAAGACTGCACCCCAAAGCAGCCGATGTCCTCTTCCCTGCCCTCCAACGCATTCAGCTCACAGTTGGCGGGCACAATATCGTTGGCGTCCAGAAAATCCAGCGTAGCCGCTGCACCGTACACCGGCAGCGGGTTCTTTTTCAGGAAGGTGGAAAGCCCCTTGACGTGGTCGCTGTGCTCGTGGGTGACAAGGATGCCCGCGCAATCGCTGATGGCAAGCCCCAGAGATTTGAGCGCCGCCGTAGTGGTGCGCACCCCTTTGCCCATATCCACGATGAGGTACTGCGCACCGCAGCGCACCACGCTGCTGTTGCCGGAGGAACCGGAATACAATGAAATGAACTCTGCCATGAAAACCTCTTATGTTAAAACCTGAAAACAGCCCGCCGCACAGAACTTACGGCAGGCTGTTTGTTTTGTTGTTTGTATTACAGGGCCTGTTCCAGCGCAGCGGGCATCCGCTCCACCTTGCTGATCTCTGCACCCAGACCGCGCAGCTTTTCCACGATATTCTCGTAGCCGCGCTCGATATGACCGATCTCCTCGATCTCACTGGTGCCATCGGCCATCAAAGCGGCCACCACCATAGCAGCACCGGCACGCAGGTCGGAGGCGCGCAGCGGGGCGGGGCTGAGCTTTTCCACGCCCTCAAACACGGCCACCTGACCGTCCACCTGTACGCTGGCACCCATCTTGCGCAGCTCATCCACATAGCGGAAGCGGTTGTCCCACACGCTCTCGGTGATGGTGCTGGTGCCCTTGGCCACGCTCAGCAGCACGCCCATCAGGGGCTGCATATCGGTGGGGAAGCCGGGGTGCGGCATGGTGTTGATCTTCAGCGGCAGAATATCGCCGGTACGGGACACCCGCACTGCATCGTCAAATTCTTCCACAGTGACCCCTGCACGGCGCAGCTTGGCCGTGATAGGCTCCAAGTGCTTGGGGGTGACGTTCTTGATGAGCACATCGCCGCCGGTGGCAGCAGCAGCCACCATATAGCTGCCAGCCTCGATCTGATCCGGGATGATACTGTAAGTGCAGCCGTGCATCTTTTCCACGCCGCGCACCTTGATGACATCCGTACCGGCACCGCGCACGTCTGCGCCGCACATATTCAAAAAGTTTGCCAGATCCACCACATGGGGCTCCTTGGCGCAGTTTTCCAGAATGGTCTGACCCTTGGCCATGACCGCAGAGAGCATACCGTTCA
>OHAD01001008.1_pt1 | contig 29329 bp, 25 predicted proteins | sample 1577011 | NCBI WGS metagenome assembly OHAD01 (sample SAMEA3541510, study PRJEB24748) | human gut metagenome | biome: human gut; feature: human-associated habitat; material: faeces | place: China | collected 2012 | reverse complement strand
ATAGGGGTAGGGCGGACGACCCTTTTCGTTATATAGGTTTTTCGACAGTCTGAAGCGGAGAGGATGTGGTCCTCTCCGCTTTTTTATCGGCTTTCCCGCAATGTGCGGAAAAATTCTTCCAACAGGCAGGAGCATTCCGCCTCCAGTACACCGGCCACCACCTGGGGACGGTGGTTGAAATCCTCCCAGAACAGGTCCAGCACGCCTCCCATGGCCCCGCCTTTGGGGTCCCGGGCCCCGAAAAACACCTGGGGGATGCGGGATTGTAAAATGGCCCCGGCGCACATGGGACAGGGTTCCAGGGTCACATACAGAGCGCAGTCGGAAAGACGCCAGCGGCCTAAAGTCTGGCAGGCCTCATTGATGGCTTCGATCTCGGCATGGAGAAGGGCGTTTTGCTTTTCTTCCCGCCGGTTGCGGCCCCGGCCTACCACCTGGTCACCTTGTACCACCACGCATCCCACCGGCACGTCCCCGGTGTCCAGAGCCTGCCGGGCCAGTTCCAGGGCCTGCATCATATACTCTTTGGGTTCCATGAGAAAAGCCCCCTTTTGACAGCAAAGATTATTTGCATTATACTGCAAAGAAGCAAAGAAAAAAAGGTGGTACAGCATGGACGAGATGAAAGAAGAAATGGAGAAGATCCTCCATACATTAAAAGAAAAAGGGGTAGATTTCGAGGAATATCACCACGAGGCGCTGGACAATGTGCTGCAGCGGGAAGAGAAAGATCTGTGTTTTGATGCGAAGATCTGCAAAAACTTGTTTGTCACCACGCGAAAGCGGGATCGGGTGTTTTTGGTAATGGTGGAAGCCCATAAGAAAGCCGATCTCCACCGGCTGGCCCAGGCCCTGGGAACCACCCATCTGGGGTTTGCACCCCAGGAACTGTTGGCAGAGCGCTTGGGGCAGAAGCCCGGAGCCGTAGGCCCCCTGGGTATCCTCCACGATCGCCAGGGAACGGTGGAAGTGGTGTTTGACGAAAGCCTGCGCCAGGCCAGCCGGGTGGCCATGCATCCCAGCGTCAATACGGCCACCGTGGTGCTGCCTTTTGAGCAGCTGGAGGGTCTGATTCAAAAAAATGGAAATTTAATCTATTTTATGAATTTTTAACAAAAAATATGGGAAAAACCCCTTGTTTGTCCATCTTTCTGGTGGAGATGACACAAGAATTTGGTAAAGAGCGAGAAAAAAGTTTGCAATTTGTTTGTAGAATCTCCGGGAGGATTGTATTATAATGTGTCATATCAATGCGTAAGTCCGGCTATTTGCCGGAAATACAGGCTCCCGACCGCCGGCAAAGACCGGCCAAACAGAAAGGGGAAGATTCCTGATGGAGACCCTGATGAAATACAAGGCCAAGCCGCTGTTCTCCCGATCCAAAGAAAAGGATCGTGCTGCTGAAAAAAAGGGTAAGGGCGGCAATGTGCTCAGCTGGGCACCGGTTCAGATCTTGCTGCTGGCCTTGGGACTTAACCTTTTGATCGAACTGCTCAACCACAAGGGATTGGGCGGGCTGCTGTCCTTTATCGGCGAGCACCCGTTGGCGTTTTTTGCCAACTATTTGATCATCCTGGTGACGCTGGTTCCCGCCCTGTTTTTCAAACGGCGCATATTCTATATGGGCATGGTGGGCATCGTCTGGGCCATTGGCGGTATCGCCAACGGTATTATTATCCTCAACCGCATGACTCCCTTTACCACAGCGGACCTGGCGGTGTTCGCCACCGGCTTTGAGATCCTGCCCACCTATTTCACCAAGTTTGAAATGGTGCTGCTGATCCTGGCCGCTGTTGTGGTGATTACAGCTGCGGTTCTGCTCTTTTTGAAAGGACCCAAGAGCAAGGATCCCCTTCCCCGCCGTTTGCTGGTGGGTGTGGCGGCCACTGTGCTGACAAGCTGTGCTTTGGGCCTGACCATCAAGCAGGGGCTGGAAGGCGGCGGCCTTTCCACCATCTTCAGCAATCTGGCCTATGCCTATGAAGATTATGGTTTTGGTTATTGCTTTGCCAACACCTGGCTCAATGTGGGCATTCGCACTCCCGAGAATTATTCTGCCGAGGACATGGGCCGGATCATGAGCGAGATGGATGACAATGCCGCAGCGCTCCCCCAGGGAGAAGCCATGACCGATGTGAATGTGGTTTATGTGCAGCTGGAATCTTTTTTTGATCCTCAGCAGATCAAGGGGCTGGAGTTTAATGAGGACCCGCTGCCCAACTGGCATGCTCTTCAGGAAAAATACACTACTGGTTTCCTCACGGTGCCGGTGGTGGGGGCTGGTACGGCCAACACAGAGACCGAAGTGCTCACCGGTATGAGTACCCGGTTCTTTGGCCCTGGAGAATATCCCTATAAGACTGTTTTGACAGAAAACACCGCTGAAAGCGTAGCCTATATCCTGAAGGGTCTGGGGTATGGCACCCATGCAGTCCACAATCACCGGGGTGTCTTTTATGGCCGGAACAAGGTCTATAAAAACCTGGGCTTTGATACCTTTACCTCTTTGGAGTATATGTCCAATACATCCATGACCCCCAAGAACTGGTGCAAGGACAAGGTGCTCACCGGAGAGATCGAAGCGGCGTTGGATTCCACCGATACCCCGGATCTGGTATATACCGTTTCGGTGCAGGGGCACGGCAAATACCCCACTGCTCCGGAATTGGAGGACCCGGCCATTACCGTGGAGAGCATTCCCAATGAGGATCAGCACTATTCCATGGAATACTACGCCAACCAGATCCATGAAATGGATGAATTCATCGGCCAGCTGGTGGAAATGCTGGAAAACCGGGATGAAAAGACCATTCTGGTGCTGTATGGTGATCATCTGCCTGCCTTGCAGATGGATGAAGATACCCTGCTGACCCATGACCTGTACAAGACTGAATACCTGATCTGGAACAATTTCGGTCTGGAAAAAGAGGACGAAGGACTTAAAGCTTACCAGTTGACATCCAAAGTGCTGGCCAGCCTGAATATCACTGACGGCATTTTCAACCGGTATCATCAGACCTGCAAGGATGAGAGCACCTATCTGCTGGACCTGCGGAAGCTGCAGTATGACCAGCTGTATGGGGAGCGTTATGTCACCGGTGGCGAGCCAGCTTATGAGCCCACCGATATGAAGATGGGCGTGCGGCCTATTCGGGTCACCGGCTATATCAAGCTGGAGGAGACCTGGTATCTGGAGGGTGAAAACTTCACGCCTTACAGTAAGGCCACGGTCAATGGAAAGATTCTGGAGACCGAATATCTCAATGGCCACCTGTTACGAGTGATCGACGATAAACTGATCCAGGAAGTGGATGAGGTGAGCGACATCAAGATCAGCCAGGTGGAAAAATACAAAGAAGTGCTCAGTGTGACAGAATAGAAGCAAAAACCCCTGAGGCGATGAGCCTCAGGGATTTTTATATAGGGAAAACTTATTTTGTCAGATAGCTGTATGCAGCCTGGGCATAGGCTGCGGCGCCGGCGGCCAGACCGTCTTCGTCAAAGATGATCTTGGGATGGTGCAGGGGATAGACCTGCTCCTGGTGGCTGGTGCTGCCCACAGAGAAGGAGCAGGAGGGCACCCGGGAGCTGATGAAGGAAAAGTCTTCGCTGCCCATGCTCTTGGTGTAGGACATGGGAGGAATGTCCACGCCTTCCTGGCCGATGGTTTCCTGGAGCCAGGTGTGCAGCTGCTGGCTGAATTCCGGATCGTTGATGAGGGGAGGAATGCCCCGGGGACGGTCAAAGGTCAGCTGGCAGCGGTAGGCATCGGCGATGCTCTGGGCCACCTGCTGCATCCGGTCCAGAGTGAACTGGCGGGCTTCGTCGTTGAAGGTGCGCAGAGTACCGGTGAATTCGCAGTCCTCAGGGATGATGTTGCTGGCTGTGCCGGAATGGAAGGTGCAGATGGACAGGGCGGTGGGCTCCTGCACATCCACTTCATACCGGCCGATGTCCCCGAAGGCCTCGGCGATCTTGATGGCGCAGGTGATGGGGTTGATGGACTGATGGGGCCGGGCGCCGTGGCCACCTTTGCCGTGGAGATGTACCACGAACCGGTCACTGGAGGCGCTGCAAGGCCCGCTTTTCAGCATGATCTGATTGGTCTTGACAATGTCAGAGGCCATGTGGGCCATCACAGCCACATCGGGCTTGTATTTGTCCAGAAGGCCGTTTTCCACCATCATCCGGGCGCCGGTGCCGTCGGTGCCCTCTTCGTCAGGCTGGAACATCAGGATTACCTGGCCCTGCAGTTCCTCTTCGTGCTTTTTCAGCAGGGCGGCGGCGGTGAGCAGCATGGAGGTGTGGCAGTCGTGGCCGCAGGAGTGCATGACCCCATCACATTCCGAGGCAAAGGGCAGACCGGTCTCCTCGCCCATGGGCAGGGCGTCCATGTCGGCCCGGAGCAGGATCTTTTTCCCTTCTTTTTTGCCGATGACGCCCACAATGGCGCAGGGGCCGATCTCCTCCCAGGAGATGCCCATGTCATCCAGGGCTTTTTTCACCAGGGCCGTGGTCTGGGGCAGACGGCAGCCCAGCTCAGGATGGTGATGGATCTGCCGGCGCCAGGCCAGCAGCTGCTGGTTCATTTCTTTGGCTTCTTTGTACATCATGTGGATTCACTCTCCTTTTTGAGTTATTTCAAATAAGACAGGGCGGCCTGGGCATAGGTGGCGGCCCCATAGGCAAAGGCTTTTTCGTCAAACTGCACCTTGGGATGGTGAGCAGGGAAGTGGGGGATGTCCGGATTGGAGGCCCCCAGGCTGAGGGAGCAGGAGGAGATCTTCTGGGACACATAGGCGAAGTCCTCGCTGCCCATCATCCGGCTGCTGTCCAGGGGAAGAACTTCCACTCCTTCCAGATCCCGTTTCAGCATGGCATACAGCTCATCGGAGAAGGTTTCTTCGCTGTAATTGCTGGGGGTGGAGAAGTCGTTATAAAATTCATAGGTGCAGCGGTAGAGAGAGCAGATCTTTTCCACCGTCTCCTGGATGCGGCTGAGCAGATTGGCCCGTACTTCTTCATTGAAAGTGCGCACCGTGCCCCGGATCTCGCAGTCGTTGGGAATGATATTATAGGTGGTGCCTGCATGAATGGAGCAGGTGTTGACCACGGTGGGCTGCTGGGGATCCACCTCATAGCGGCCGATGTCGGTAAAGGCCTCCACGATTTTGGCGGCGGCAAAAATGGGGTTGATGCTGTTTTGGGGAGAAGCTCCGTGGCCGCCTTTGCCGTGGAGAATGATCCGGTAATTGTCGCTGGAAGCGGCAATGGTACCCCGGCTCAGTTTGACCTGGCCGGTCTGATAGGGCTCACCGGCGATATGGATGGCCACAGCGTGATCGGGCTTGGGATTTTCCAGGCAGCCATCCTCGATCATGGAGCGGGCGCCGGACAGGGTTTCCTCACCCGGCTGGAACATTAGGATCACAAGGCCCTGGAGCTCTTCTTCATGGGCTTTCAGCAGTTTGGCTGCACCCAGCAGCATGGCGGCATGGGTGTCATGGCCGCAGGCGTGCATTTTTCCCGGGCACTGGGATGCATAGGGCAGGCCGGTGTCCTCGGTGAGGGGCAGAGCATCCATATCTCCCCGGAGAAGGATGCTTTTGCCTCCTTCTTTGCCGATGTAGCCCAGCACGCCGCTTTGGCCGCAGGGACGGAAACGGACGCCCATTTTCTTTAGCTCTTCCTGGACTTTGGCGGCGGTTTTGGGCAATTCCAGCCCCAGTTCGGGATTTTCATGGAAATACCGGCGCCAGCCGATGATCTCTTGCTCCATGGCCTGGGCTTCCTGCAAAAGGCTCATAGGTAACACTCCTTTTTGGATTATTTTCTTATTTTATTCCGCATTGTTTAAGTAGGAAAGGGCGATCTGCACATAGGCGGCAGTGCCATAGACAAAGCAGTTTTCATCAAAAACCACTTTGGGATGGTGGCCGGGATAGGCCTGGCCTTCCGGGCTGGTGCTGCCCAGGGAGAGCATGGCCGAGGGGATACGCTGGGTGACAAAGGAAAAGTCCTCGCTGCCCATGGCCTTGCCGGTCTGGAGGGGAACCAGGTCGATTTCCGGCAGATCCTTTGTCAGCAGGTTCTGGAGCTTCTGGCAGAAGTCCGGGTCGCTCTTGGTGCTGGGAGCGCTTTGGCCGATGTACCACTCGGCCTGGCAGCGATAGAGCTCGGCCACCTGGTGCATGGCCTTCTGGAGCCGGTCCAGCAGCCAGGTCCGCTCTTCTTCATCAAAGGTGCGGATGGTGCCCATCACCTGGCACTCGTTGGGGATGATGTTGTAGGTAGAACCGGCATGGAGGGCGCAGATGTTCACCACAGTGGGCTTCTGGGGATCGATCTCATAACGGGCAATGTCCTCAAAGGCGCCGATGAGCTTGACGGCGGCATAGATGGGGCTGATGCTGTCTTGGGGAGAAGCCCCGTGACCGCCCTTGCCGGTGAGGGTCACCCGGAAGCCGTCGCTGGAAGCCATGCAGTTGCCGCTTTTGATGGCCAGCTGGCCGGTTTGCAGACGGTCGGCGGCGATGTGGATGGCGATGGCCCGCTCCGGTTTGGGATCTTCCAGGCATCCGGCGGCGATCATATCCCGGGCGCCGGTGAGCCCTTCTTCATCGGGCTGGAACATGAGAATGGCAAGGCCAGGCAGTTCGCTTTCGTGTTCCTTCAGAATTTTGGCTGCGCCCAGAAGCATTGCGGTGTGGGTGTCGTGGCCGCAGGAATGCATGGCTCCGGGGCACTGGGAGGCAAAGGGCAGGCCGGTTTTCTCCTCCATGGGCAGTGCGTCCATGTCGGCCCGCATCAATATGCTGTGGCCGCCCTTTTTGCCGATATAGGCCATAAAGGCGTTGGGGATCACTTCCCGGTATTCCACGCCCCACTCATCCAGCTTCTGGCGCACCAGAGCGGCGGTCTGGGGCAGGTTTTGCCCGATTTCCGGGTGCTGGTGGATCTGCCGCCGCCAGGCGATGATTTCCTGTTCGATGGCACGGGCTTCCTCAAATGCGTTCATAACATCTCCTCCTTTTGCGGATACACTTTTCTATTTTTCAGAAAGAATCTCCAGAATGGTCTCTTCGGTATGGGTCATGCCGGGGCAGGCAATGCGCCCCATGTTCTGCACGGTTTTTTCCGGGGTGCTGCCCAGGATGCTATGGCGGCTGTCCACGGCCAGGGACTGGAGGGCCAGACGGCTCATATCCCAGGCACACTGCACACCGGCTCTGGCTTTGAGGGCACAGCCCTGGTTTCCGCCGTGGCAGATCATGCCGGTGAGGGAAGCGGCCATGTTCTGTACCGCCAGGGCGATCTGCTCATCGCTTCCCCCGAAGAGCAGCACCAGGCCGCAGGCCGTACCGGTGCCGCCGGCCAAAGCACAGCCGCACAGGGCAGACAGGCGGCCGGAATATTCTTTGATGTAAATGGTCACAAGACAGCTGAGAGCCAGGGCACGCAGCAAGTCTTCCCGGCTGGCGTTTTCTTTTTGGGCCGCGCCCAGCAGGGGCATGGTGGCCAGAATGCCGTGGCTGCCGCTGCCGGTGAGGCTCATGGCCGGGGCCGAGGCTCCACGCACCCGGGCTTCGATGGCGCCGCAGGCCAGGTAGGTCATCTCATCCAGGATGCTCTCCCGGTTTCCCGCCAGTACCCGGGTCAGAGGCAGCTTATTTTCCTGCTCTCCCGCCTGTAAAAGGGCCTGATTCATGGCCAGGGCATCCTCCAAAAAGAGAAATTCTTCCAGGGGAGCCTGGCGCACATACTGGCACAGCTCCTTCAGGGTATAGCCGCAGATTTCCTGGCAGGGGTCCTGCTGCTGGGGAGAAGGGGGATCGTTTTTCAGCGCAACGCCGTCTTTTTCCAGATAGGTCAGGCCGGTGTGGGTGTTTTCCAGCCGGGCCACGCCCCGGTGGCCGCCTCCTTCCACCCGGGCTTCGATGAAGATCTCCGGGGTCAGGCGGCACATTTCCACTGTAACGGCTCCTTGGTCCAAAAGGGCCTGGGCCTGTGCATGGACATCTTCCGGCAGATTTTCCAAAGCGGCCAGGCCTTTTTCGGCATCGCCGCCCAAGGCTCCCAGGGCCGCCGCCCAGGCGCAGCCTTCTTCTTCTGTGCCGGGAATGGCGCAGGTGAAGGCGTTTTTATAGATGCCGGAATTGACTCCCAGCCAGATTTTTTCCACCTGGGGCACCTGGGCCCGGGCCAGAGCGCAGGCATAGGCGATGGCGCCCGGTTCGGTGACGCCATAGGCCGGGGCCATATCCTGATAGATCAGTTGGGCCAGCTGTTTCATAAAAGTCCTCCTATAAATTCAGTATGCGGACAAATTCTACTTCCCATGATACACCCCCAGGGGAAAAGGTTCAACCGATTGGGGAAATTTACCTGGGATATCCCAAAAGATCCCGCAGAGCAGGGGTGATGGCCTCATCACATTCTGCCGGGGAAAGGCCCTGGTCTTTCCCCTGCTGCCGCCGATCTTTCAGTTGCCGGTAGGCCGTCAGCATCTGCTCATCACGATAAAGGAGAGCCACGGCTTTGCCTTCCAGATCCTCTTCCCGGGCCAGCTGGGAGGGGAGAAAGGCCGGATCGATCCACACCGACACACCATAGTGCCCGGCCACCTCATAAAGGGCCTTTTCCAGCTGGAGCAGGTCCTTTTGATCGATGGGCGGGGAGAGGGCCAGCTTTTTCACCCCTTGCTGCACCATTTCGCAGAAGGCCGCCGCCATGCCCAGCTGAAAAGAAAGCAGATCGAACGCTTTGTAAGACGATGTCATACTCCATTCCTCCTTGGGTGATTATGAATAAAAGAACGGGGATTCATCAATAGAAACGATTGGACATATGGAATAAACTGTGGTATCTTGTAATCACAGCAGCGAGACAGGAACGGGAGCTTGTTTCTCAAAACTCCATCATTTAAATGGCAAAACCCAGGGCAAAGCCCTGGGTTTTGTGTTTTGTTATGCTTCTTTGGTGGCAGCGCACACCGTGCCGGTGGCAGCATCCAGCGTGACGCAGGAGCCGCTCTTCAAAAGGGCGGTAGCGTTGACAGCCCCCACCACGGCAGGGATGTCCAGAGCCAGCGCCGAAGTGGCGGCATGGGAATCCAGCCCTCCCTGCTCGGTGATCAGACCGGAGAGGCGGCGGATGGCGGGCATCATTTCGTTGGTGGTATAGGGAACGGCCAGGATATCACCATTGGAGACGCTTTTCAGTGCTTCCTGGGCATCTTTGCACACCACCACAGGGCCGGTGACGCATTTCCGGGTGACGCCGGTGCCCGAAAGCAACAGGTCGCCGATGACTTCCACTTTCAAAAGGTTGGTGGTGCCCGAGACACCCAGGGGCAGACCGGCGGTGAGCACCACCATGTCGCCGTTTTTCACAAGACCGGCTTTCTGGGCGGCTTCCACCGCACCGGCAAAGAGGGCGTCGGTGCTGTCGGCTTCCGGAACCACCAGGGGGCAGACACCCCACACCAGGCTGAGCCGCCGCTGGCTGCGCACGCTGTTGGTGCAGCAGATGATGGGCACCGGGGGACGGAAGCGGGAGATCATCCGGGCGGTGCGGCCCGATTTGGACACCGGGATGATGGCAGCGCAATGCAGGCTGGTGGCCGTGGTGCAGGTGGCATAGGAAATGGAGCTGGTGACGCTGGGTACCGCCGAGGGGGCCTCTTCCCGCAGCCGGTTCTGGTAGTTGATGTTTTCTTCGGTGGAAAGGGCGATGGCCGCCATGGCCTCCACAGCCTCCACCGGATACAGGCCCGCCGCCGTTTCGCCGGAGAGCATGACGGCGCCGGTGCCGTCATACACAGCGTTGGCCACATCGGAAACCTCTGCCCGGGTGGGGCGGGGGTTTTTCATCATGGAATCCAGCATCTGGGTGGCGGTGATGACGATTTTCCCCTGACTGTTGGCCTTTTTGATCATCATCTTCTGGATGGGGGGCAGCTTGTCAAAGGGGATCTCCACCCCCATATCGCCCCGGGCCACCATGACGCCATCGGACACAGCCAGGATCTCGTCAATGTTCTCCAGGCCTTCGGCGTTTTCAATTTTGGAGATGATCTGGATGTCGCTTCCAGCCTGGCGGAGGATGCGGCGCACCTGCATCACATCATCGGCCCGGCGGACAAAGGAAGCGGCGATATAGTCGTAATCGTTCTTGACGGCGAAGAGCAGGTCTTCTTCGTCCTTTTTGGACAGATAGGGCATGGAAAAGCGCACGCCGGGCAGGTTGACCCCTTTCCGGTCGGAGACCGTGCCGCCGTTGAGCACCCGGCAGACGATATCGGTGTTTTCCACCTTTTCCACCGTCAGGCCGATCAGGCCGTCGTCCAGCAAAATGGTGCAGCCGGGCTGTACATCTTCATACAGGCGCTCATAGGAGATGCCGCAGCCCGTTTCATCACCGGGCTCGTCGGTGCGGCGCAGAGTGAACAGCTGGCTTTTTTCCAGCTGCACTTTTTTATTGGCAAATGTCTTGAGGCGGATCTCCGGGCCTTTGGTGTCCAGAAGGGCGGCCACCGGCAGGGAAAGCTCCCGGCGCAGGGCGTCAAAGCGGTCAAACCGCTCCTGCTGCTCTTCATGGGTGCCGTGGGAGAAATTGAATCGGGCCACATTCATGCCCGCCTCCATCATCCGGCGCAGGATGGCCGGATCGTCACAGGCGGGGCCCAGGGTACAGACAATTTTTGTTTTTCGCATGATCTTTTTCCTCTTCTTTCTTTCCGCGCGCCTTTTTCGGCAGCGGCCCGGCGCGGTCGGGCCGATCTGCTCACGGGATAAAGCCATATACAAAGATATGGTACCACCCCCCAGCGGCCATCGTCAAGGCAAATCCACCAAACAAGGGGCAAAAAAGACTTTTCAAATTCTTAACAAATTACACATGACAGAAGCGGGCTTTTGTCATATGATATAGATGAAAGGAATGGCCTTTCATTCAATCCTTTGCCGGTATGATCCGGCCTGTAAAATCTTTTAGGAGCTGATGAAGAAAAAATGCTGCTCATTCCCCATATTCGCATTGCCCGTCGTGTCAGCGGAGTCCTGCGGGACCGTTTTCAGGTTCGCCTGTCCCCGGTGGTCTTCGCCTTTGGGAGCATTTTCCCCGATCTGGCGAAAAATGCCGTCACCGGTTATCACGACATCAATGAAGCAGTGAGCCGGGTGGAAGGGTTTTTGGCCAAGCGTCCCAAGAGCCGGCTGGTTCAGAGTTTCCGCTTGGGGGAGATTTGTCACTATACCGCCGATAGTTTCTGTCGGGTGCACATCCACCACGATCAGTATACCCTGAAAGAGCATATGCTGTATGAAATGCGCCAAAGTCGTCAGATGAAGCGGCAGCTGCCTCTGGCCGGAAAGCTGGCTATGGAGGATGTGTATCCTTCCCGCAGCGGCGCCTTGGAGCGATTTTTCAGCGAGCAGCGGGAATTTGCTGCCCAGAAGCACAGCTATGAGGAAGAGACCAATGCCGTTGTCCGCGGCTGTGTGCTGGTGCTTCACAGTCTGGCCCGCCAGCCTTGGGAGGAAGCCCATCCCATGGCCCTGGCCCAGGCCGGATCGTAAGTCCAGTTTTTGATCATCTGCTAAGCCGTACCCATAGTGGTACGGCTTTTATTTTGAAAACAAATAGTATTTATCCTAGCAGAATAAGCATTTCGTTATATTCTAATTGTAAACTTTTCCACCAAGGGGAAGAAAAGCGAAAAAATGGTTTTTTCCAGCCCATTTTTCCTGTATAATAAAATGGTTGGGGAAAAGAACACCAACTTATCATCTGGAATACAAACAAAGGGAGTATGATACAGTGGAAAGATTAGTGGGAACCGTTTCCCGGGGCATTCGCGCCCCCATTATCCGGGAAGGGGACGACATCAGCAAGATCGTGGTAGACAGCGTGCTCAGCGCTGCGGAAAGCAGCGGCTTTCAGATTCATGACCAGGATATCATCGCCGTGACCGAAGCGGTGGTAGCCCGGGCCCAGGGCAACTATGCCACCGTGCAGCAGATCGCCCAGGACATCAAGAGCAAATTCGGCGGGGAGACCATGGGTGTGATTTTCCCCATTCTCAGCCGCAACCGTTTTGCCATGTGCCTCAAGGGCATCGCCATGGGCGCCAAAAAGATTGTGCTCATGCTCAGCTATCCTTCCGATGAAGTGGGAAATCACCTGGTGGATCTGGATGCTCTGGACGAAAAGGGCATCAACCCCTGGACCGATGTGCTCACCGAAGAGCGCTTCCATCAGCTGTTCGGGCCGGCCCGCCACACCTTCACCGGGGTGGACTACATCGCCTATTACAAAGAGCTGATAAAGAGCTGCGGCTGTGAGGTGGAGGTCATTCTGGCCAACGACTGTCGCACCATTCTGGACTATACCAAAAAGGTCCTTTGCTGCGATATTCACACCCGTGCCCGCACCAAGCGGCTTTTGCAGAAGGCCGGGGCCGAGACCGTCTATTGCCTGGACGAGATCCTCACCCAGCCGGTGGACGGCAGCGGCTGCAATGAGCAGTTCGGTCTGTTGGGCTCCAACAAGGCCACCGAGGAGCGGGTCAAGCTCTTCCCCAGAAACTGCGCTCCGGTGGTGGAAAGCATCCAGAAGCAGATGAAGGAGCGCACCGGAAAGCATGTGGAAGTGATGATCTACGGCGACGGCGCTTTCAAAGATCCGGTGGGCAAGATCTGGGAGCTGGCCGATCCGGTGGTGGCCCCGGCCTATACCGCCGGCCTGGAGGGCCAGCCCAACGAAGTCAAGCTGAAATACCTGGCGGATAACGATTTTGCCGATCTGGAAGGCCAGGAGCTGAAGGACGCCATCTCTGATTACATCCGGAACAAGGATGCCGATCTCACCGGCAAGATGGTTTCTCAGGGCACCACACCCCGCCGTCTTACCGACTTGGTGGGCTCGCTGTGCGATCTGACTTCCGGCAGCGGCGACAAGGGCACTCCTATCGTTCTGGTGCAGGGTTATTTCGACAACTACACCAAATAAACAGGGCAAAAATACCAAAAAAACAGAGCCAAATTTGGCTCTGTTTTTTATTTCCAAATATTGACGGGGGGCACTGTTATACTATAATAAAATAAAAAATAATTTAATGACAAAGGAGGGGCAAAAATGAAAAAGAAAATGATGGTGGCTGTGGTGCTGGTGGTTGTTGTGGCCGTGGTAGGTGTGGTCTTCTGGTGGCGCAATGCAGCCGGAGAAAAGGAGGACGAAGCTTTCCTCCAATGGATTCGCCCCTTCTACCAGGAAGAACAGGACAATTACATCTTCCAGGATGCCCAAGGGGCGGACATCACCCAGAAGGTGATGGAGGACACCCAGGACTGGGCCAAGGCGGAAAAATGGGGCAAAGTACAAAGCCATGTGCTGGAAAACACCGCAAAAGCCTGGCATGAGACGGTGAAGGCCGAAGAGGGCCAGGTACAGCAGACCGCCGTGTTCGGCCAGAGCACCGGCGACAAAGGTCCCTGGGTCTTTTTCACCCTAGAAGGCACCGTGTATTATAACCAGGCCACTGGCCAGATTACTTCCCAGGAGCAGGGCAGTCTGAAAGACATCTGGCTGCTGCCCCGGGACGACAAAGCGGTGACGGGCCAGTCGGTGACCGGAGACATTTCCACCGATGAAAAATCGGCCACTTACACCGGCTATGTGGAAGTGGGAGACAAGGGTAAATTCTATGGGGAAATGAAAGTGGAAGTTCCCCAAGGCTAAAGAAAAGCAAAGGCCTGCCGCAATTTGCGGCAGGCCTTTTTCATATGTTTGGTTTTAGCGGCTGAGCAGCCCCACATTCACATCCTCGGCAAAGTTTCCGGTCTGATAGAGCACCAGAATCTCATCGGCGCCGCATTGGGCGGCGTATTCGCTGATGGGGGTGCGGTTATACCGGGGATCGAACACATAGATCTCCTCATAGCTTTCTGCCAGATAGGGAAGCAGGCTGTTGGCAAAGGAATCCTTGACCACCAGAAGAGTGCCATGGGCCTCCGGGTTTTCGTTGCGGATGGTGAGGGCCGGCGGGTTTCCGCCGAAGAACAGGGAGTATTTGTCCTTCTGATCCAGATAGGAGCGGTCGTAGATGGAGGTAGGCTCCTTGCCCGGCTGCTCCATGGTCAGGCCGGGGAAATCATACCAGGTGATGGTGTCCGGCTCATAAAAGCGTGCTCCCGCCTGGCTGTACAGGGTGCCGTAGAAGTCCGGAGTCTCTTGCTTGACGGCTTCCAGCTCTTCCTGGGTGAGAATCTCGTCCTCCCGTCCTGCGGCCTTCATATAGGCTTCGTAGGCCAGATAAGCACCCTTTGTGGTCCAGTGGTGGTCGGTGCGGTAGTAGATGTATTCCTCCCGGGCATCCAGAAGAGCCTGGGCCACCGGGATGTTCTCCGCCTGCTGCAGCTGAGAAGCCCGATCCAGAAGCTGCTGCTGGTCATAGCTGGGGGCGTTTGCAGGCAGCTCATCCTGGTAGATATATGCACTGGTGGGCACCAGCATGAAGCGGGTAGGCAAGCCGGTGTTCTGGGCCAGGGCGTCAATGGCGGCAAAGTTTTGTTCCACCCGGGTTTCATCCGGGGGATCGAACCGGGCAATCAGCCGGTCGCCGGCAAAATAGATGCCGTTGTTTTCCTGCTTGAGCATAGCCCGCTCACAGATGTATTTGAGCCCCACCCAGGTGTCCCGCAGGGGGAATTGGTCGGTGAGGTAGGTCTCGAAGTCCTGGGTCCACTCGCCGGAGAAAAGGCCCTTCCAAGAGAAGTCCGGCCGCTGGGCCAGGGTACGGTTTTCCATGGGGGAAAACTCCCGGTCGGGCCAGCACAGATTGAGCACGGCGCACACCAGGATGAAAAGGACGAACAGCCCGCACAGGGCAATGGATTGTTTTTTGCTCATGAATCGATCCTCCTAAAAGCGGAAATAGAGGAAGGGGTTATAGGAGGCGTCCACCAGATAGGCGGTGGACAACAAAAGCCCCAGGAAACACAGGGCCATGGCCGCGCCCCACCGATGGGAGGGCTTGAGCCGCAGCCAAAGTTTTTTGCCCAAAGGCAGGCTGGCCAGGACCAGAATCAGCAGCAGAGGCAGGTAAGAGACCAGCCGGTACAGACTGGCGCTGTCCCACAGCCCGTTTCCGCCGCCCAACATGGCGCTGATATAGCCGAAGGCCCGGGAAATATCCTCATTGGCAAACAGGGCCCAGCTGATGAGCACCAGAAACAGGGTGTAGATATGGCCCAAAGCGGCGGGGGCCTTTTTCAGAAGGGAAAGGAGGAAGGCCTTTTCCACCATCAGAAGCACGGCGAAGAACAGACCCCAGCACACATAGTTCCAGGAAGCGCCATGCCAGATGCCGGTGAGCATCCACACAACGAAGATGTTCCGGTAGGTTTTCAGCAGACCTTTCCGGTTGCCGCCCAGAGGGATATACACATATTCCCGGAACCAGGAGCTGAGGGAAATGTGCCAGCGCCGCCAGAACTCGGTGATGCTCCGGGAGATATAGGGGTAATCAAAGTTGATTTTGAACTCAAAGCCCAGCATCCGGCCTAAGCCGATGGCCATGTCGGAATAGCCGGAGAAGTCAAAATAAATCTGGAAGGCAAAGGCTATAATGCCCAGCCAGGCTCCCAGCACCGACAGGGAAGAGGGGTCCATGGTTTTGTAAACTTCCCACAAGGCGCCGATGTTATTGGCCAGCAGCACCTTTTTTCCCAGGCCGCACACAAAGGTCTGCACACCCTGGGCAAACTGTTCCACACTTTCCCGGCGCTCCCGCAGCTGGTCGTCCACATCCTTATACTTGACAATGGGGCCTGCGATGAGCTGGGGGAACAGGGTGACGAAGGTGCTGAAGGACACAATGTCCTTCTGGGCCCGGGCGTCTCCCCGGTAGACATCGATGGTATAGGACATGGTCTGGAAGGTGTAGAAGGAAATGCCGATGGGCAGACCCAGACCCAGAGGCTCCAAAAAGCTCAGGGCGGGGAAAATGGCCCGGAGATTGGTGACGATAAAGTCATAGTATTTGAAAAAGACCAGAAGCCCCAGGTTGATGATCACCGAGCTGGCCACCACTTTCCGGCAGAACCGGTCATTTTCCCGGTGGCGGGCAATGAGCAGGCCATGGCTGTAATCCACCAAAATGGAGAAGATCATAATGAGCACATAAATGGGCTCGCCCCAGCCATAGAAGATCAGGTTGAGAACCAGAAGGGCCAGGTTCCGCCACCGGCGGGGGGTTATGTAATAGATGCCCAGCGTCAGGGGCAAATAGAGAAACAAAAAGAGTATGCTGCTGAAAACCATCGCGCCAACGCTCCTACTTGCATTTTTTCAAAAAAAGATGGGGCCGGCTTCCCCGGCCCGCCGGTCAGAATGCCTTTTCAAAAGCCGCCACGGCCTCGTCGGCCTGGGGCGATACCACATAAAGGATGAAATCTCCTTTTTCCACGGTGCGGCTTTGCTTCACCGTGTCATATACCTCGGGCAGATACTGCTTCCAGGTGCTTTCCAGATCGGCCTGTCGTTTTTCGATGGCGCTGCGCACAGCGTCCATGCGCCCCTCTTTCACCTGGGCCACAAAGAATTCGTCGGCCCGCACATTGATTGCGGCAAATTCCCAGGCGTAGGATGTGAGGTCATCGGGGGAAAGGCCGTAGAAGCTTTGCAGCAAAGTTTCATCTCCCGCCTGGAGCATGGGCAGATTTTCTTCTCCCACAGCGGCTTTCATGCTCTCCAGAAGTTGATCGGGGGTTTGATCGGTGCTGCTCTCCTTCTGGGTGCAGCCCCAGAGAGGAAAGGTGAAAAGGGCACAAAGGCAAAGGGCCAGCCATCGTTTCATAGATAAAATCCTTCCTTTTGTCACAGTATTCTTTTAGACGCAGGCCGAAGGCCGTTTGTTTCTTATTTTGGGAAGGAAAATAGATTTTATGCAAAACGCCCAAAAAAGCGCCCGGAAATTCCGGGCGCTTATTCTGCTTTTTCAAGGGATCAATAGGCGATGCCGAAGATCACCATATACTTGGCAGGCTTGCCGCAGACGGGGCACACATCGTCGATGTGCTCCTGCTCAAAGGGGATGCAGCGGGAGGGCATGCCGGTTTCGTTTTTGATGATCTCTTCGCAGTGCTCGTCGCCGCACCACATGGCCTTGACAAAGCCAACCCGCTTTTGCAGGATGTCCTTCATCTCCTGGATATTGTGGGCCGGGGTGATGTTGCCTTCCAGGTTGGCCTTGGCCTTTTCGTAGATGGCCTTGGCGAAATCCTTCAACATCTGCTGGGTGCTCTCCACCAGATTGTCCAGAGCTACCACGGTCTTTTCCCGGTTGTCACGGCGCACCAGCACGCAGTTGCCGTTTTCAATATCCCGGGGCCCGATTTCCAGACGGAGGGGTACGCCCTTCATCTCGTACTGGGCATATTTCCAGCCGGGGGATTGGTCGCTGTCGTCCAGCTTGACCCGCAGGCCGGCCTTTTTCAGTGTTTCAGCGATCTCAGCAGCCTTTTCCAGCACGCCGGGCTTGTGGGCAGCCACCGGCACGATGACCACCTGGATGGGAGCGATGGCCGGGGGCAGAACCAGGCCTTCGTTGTCGCCGTGGGTCATGATGATGCCGCCGATGAGACGGGTGGAGATGCCCCAGGAAGTCTGATGGACATACTGGAGCTTGTTTTCCTTGTCGGTATACTGTACGCCGAAGGCCTTGGCAAAACCGTCGCCGAAATAGTGGGAAGTGCCGCTCTGCAGAGCCTTGCCATCGTGCATCATGGCCTCGATGGTGTAGGTCTCCATAGCGCCGGCAAACTTCTCCCGGTCGGTTTTCCGGCCCTTGATCACCGGCATGCACAGATATTCGGTGGCCAGCTTTTCATACAGGTCCAGGATGTCCAGGGTTTCCTTCCGGGCGTCCTCTTCGGTGGCGTGAGCGGTGTGGCCCTCCTGCCACCAGAATTCCCGGGTGCGCAGGAAGGGACGGGTGGTCTTTTCCCACCGTACCACGCTGCACCACTGGTTGTACAGCTTGGGCAGGTCACGCCAGGACTGGATGATGTGGGCATAGTGCTCGCAGAACAGGGTCTCGGAAGTGGGGCGGACGCACAGCCGCTCTTCCAGCTTCTCGCTGCCGCCGTGGGTGACCCAGGCCACTTCCGGGGCAAAGCCTTCCACATGGTCCTTTTCCTTGTTCAGCAGGGACTCGGGAATGAAAATGGGCATTGCCACATTTTCATGGCCGGTCTCTTTGATCATGCCGTCAAAGATCTTCTGAATGTTCTCCCAGATGGCCTGGGCATAGGGGCGCATGATGACGCAGCCACGCATGCTGGAATAGTCGATCAGTTCGGCTTTTTTTACGATGTCGGTATACCATTGGGCGAAATCTTCATCCATGGGGGTGATTTCCCGCACCATTTTTTTGTCGTTTGCCATATTATATCCCTCTTATCGCTCCATAAATTGACGCATATTCGTAAAACGCGTCAATATTATATCAGTATTTTGAAAAAATGGCAAGGGAAAGCCACTATCTCCCCCGGTATTCATGCAAAAGGGAAGCGGAAAGGCCGCTGAGGGCCAGAAGAGCCGCCAGATTGGGCAGGGCCATCAGGCCGCAGCACAGATCGGCCAGCTCCCACATCTTTCCCACATCCATCAAAGCTCCCAGAAAAACACACAGGCACACCCCCAGCCGGTAAGGAGCGATCCCCAGTTTCCCGAAGAGATACCGGGCATTGGCTGCGCCAAAAAAATACCAGCCCAGAAGGGAAGAGAAGGCAAAAAAGAAAATGCACAGGGCGATAAAGGGACCGCCCCATTTTCCCAGCACCGCCGAAAAACTGGCCTGGGTCAGGGCTGCGCCGGTGAGAGAGGCATCGGGGGTGAGGACACCGGTGACCAGGATCACCAGGGCCGTGAGGGTCAGAATGACAAAGGTGTCGATAAAAACCCCCAGCATGGCCACATACCCTTGCTGCACCGGATGCTCCACACGGGCCACTGCGTGGGCATGGGGAGTGGAGCCCACCCCGGCTTCGTGGGAGAAAAGCCCCCGGGCCAGTCCCAGGCGCATGACTTTTTTGGCGGTGACGCCGATGACACCACCGGCCAGGGCCTGGGGAGCAAAGGCACCCACAAAAATAGAGGAAAGGGCGGGGAGAAGGTTTTCCCGGAAGCGAAACAGGACAAAAGCAGAGCCCAACATATAAAACAAGGCCATCACAGGCACCAGACGCCCGGTGAGGGCGGCCAGACGGCGGATGCCGCCGGAAAAGGACACAAAGCACAAAAGCGCCACAGCGATGCCGGTATACAGCGGGGGAATGCCGAAAGCGGCCTGAAAGGATTCACCGATGGCGTTGGACTGGACCATGGCCCCTACAAAGCCCATGGAAAACACCACCAGAAAGGCGAAAATCGTCGCCAGCAGCCGCCCGCCCAGGCCGGGAAAGGCGGCCTTGATGTAGTAGACCGGCCCACCGGTGATGGTGCCGTCCACCTTCCGCCGGAATTTCTGGGCCAGTACCGCTTCCCCAAAGGCGGTGGCCATGCCGAAGAAGGCGCTGACCCACATCCAGAACACCGCTCCCGGACCGCCCACGGCAATGGCCGCTGCGGCCCCCGCCAGATTGCCGGTGCCCACCTGGGCGGCCACGGCAGTCATCAGCGCGCTGAAAGAGCTCATGCCATCCTGGGAGGCCTTCTGGGAAAAGGCCCCTTGAAATACCTGGCGGCAGGCGGGGAAAAAGCCCCGCAACTGCACAAAGCCAAAGCGGAGAGTGCAAAACACCCCGGCGCCCCCCAGAGCCAAAAGAAGGAAGGGGTCCCACAAAAAGGCGCTGATTTTGTCAAATTGCTGCCAGAACAGATCCATTTTCAGTCCCTCGCTTTTCTGTTTTCTCAGAAAAGCCTATGAGAAAATGGAGTAAACTATGAAAAAATCCCCCAAAGGCGCTGCCTTTGGGGGATTGCGGTTTTTGAAAAGTGTTGATCATGCAAGTGGGCTGGTTGCCCTTACCTTCATGAATTCGCAAAAAGCCGCGACCTGTGCGTGGCTTTTTGCACTTCTCAAGGGACAAGTGTACGCCAAAGGCGTGCATGCAGGCCCTTGTAAAAACTCGTGAAAGCGGCAAAGCCGCTTTCACGAAAAACTATTACATGGCCCGGGTCTTGACTTCTTCGCCGATCTTCTCCATGAACTCCTCCAGGCTCATCACCTGGGTCTCGCCGGTCTTCCGGCTGCGGACGGCCACCTGGCCGCTTTCCGCTTCCTTGTCGCCCAGCACCAGCATATAGGGGATCTTCTCCAGCTGAGCTTCCCGGATCTTGTAGCCGATCTTTTCGCTGCGGTCGTCCAGCTCGCAGCGCAGGCCCATGGCGGTGAGCTTCTTCATCACCTGGACGGAATACTCGTGAGTCCGGTCGGTGATGGGCAGCACCTTCACCTGCACAGGAGACAGCCAGGTGGGGAAGGCGCCGGCAAAATGCTCGGTGATGACGCCGATGAACCGCTCGATGGAACCCAGCAGGGCCCGGTGGATCATGACGGGACGGTGCTTGTGGCCGTCTTCGCCCACATATTCCAGATCAAACCGCTCGGGCATCTGGAAGTCCAGCTGGATGGTGCCGCACTGCCAGGTGCGTCCCAGGGAGTCAGCCAGATGGAAGTCCAGCTTGGGGCCATAGAAGGCGCCGTCACCGGCGTTGATGACAAACTCCTTGCCCATCTCCTGGATGGCGGCCTGGAGGGTGTCCTCAGCAAAATGCCACACTTCCTCTTCGCCCATGTGGTCCTCCGGCATGGTGGACAGCTCGATGCGATAGGTCAGGCCGAAGGTGGAATAGATCTCGTCAAACAGCCGCACCACATTTTTGATTTCTTCCTTCATCTGGTCGCGGGTCATGAAGATGTGGGCGTCGTCCTGAGTGAAGCAGCGCACACGGAACAGGCCGTGGAGAGCGCCGGACAGCTCATGACGGTGCACCAGACCCAGCTCGGCCATGCGCAGAGGCAGGTCGCGGTAGGAATGGGGCTGGTTCTTGTACACCAGCATGCCGCCGGGGCAGTTCATGGGCTTGACGGCGTAATCCTCTCCGTCGATCTTGGTGGTGTACATATTGTTCTTGTAATGATCCCAGTGGCCCGAACGATGCCACAACTCCTGGTTGAGGATGATGGGGGTGGAGATTTCCACATAGCCATAGCGCTTGTGGCACTCACGCCAGTAATCCAGCAGAGTGTTTTTCAGCACCATGCCCTTGGGCAGGAAGAAGGGGAAGCCGGGTCCTTCTTCGGTCATCATAAACAGGCCCAGCTCTTTGCCCAGTTTCCGGTGATCCCGCCGCTTGGCCTCTTCGATCTTGGCCAGATAGGCGTCCAGCTCATCCTTCTTGGGGAAGGCCACGCCGTAGATCCGCTGCAGGGTCTGACGGCTGCTGTCGCCCCGCCAGTAGGCGGCGTTGCAGGCGGTGAGCTTGATGGCGTTGCCCTTGATGCGGCCGGTGGAGTCCACATGGGGGCCGGCGCACAGATCGGTGAATTCGCCCTGCTTGTAGAAAGAGATCACTTCGTCTTCCGGCAGATCCTGGATCAGCTCCACTTTGTAAGGCTCGCCCTTTTCCTCCATGAAGCGGATGGCCTCTTCCCGGGGCAGCTCGAACCGCTCCAGCTTCAGCTTTTCCTTGCAGATCTTCCGCATCTCGGCTTCCAGCTCGGAAAGCTGATCCTCGGAGAAGGGTTCGGGCATATCAAAGTCATAGTAGAAGCCGTTGTCGATGGCAGGACCGATGGCCAGCTTCACTTCCGGATGCAGCCGCTTCATGGCCTGGGCCAGGATGTGGGAGCAGGTGTGCCAATAGGTCTTGCGGTATTCTTCGTTTTCAAAGGTGTACTGGTTGTTCTGGTTTTCGCTCATGGCAAAATTCCTCCTTTTGCGGGGCGACGGATGATGAATGAAAAACAAAAAAGCCTCGCCCCTGAAATTTTTCAGGGGTGAGGCTTTGAAAAAAGTCCCACGGTTCCACCCTGCTTGCGCCAAAGGCGCCGCTTGTGACCTCTGTAACGGGAGGACCCGTCCCGCTTATGTCGCGGGCAGCTCGGAAGTGGTCAGGCCGCGGCCGCCGCAGGATGCTCGCAGCAAAATGCATCCCTCTCTGAACGGTGCTTTGCGGTTTCGTCTTCGTCAAAGCCGATTTAATAAGGACACTATATCACCGGTGGGGAGGCTTGTCAAGGCGGATTTTAGCCCATCAGAAGGGCCATGACGGCCTTCTGGGCATGGAGACGGTTTTCCGCCTCGTCGAAGATCTCCTGGGCATGGCCTTCGAAGACTTCTTCGGTGATCTCTTCGCCCCGGTGAGCGGGCAGGCAATGCTGGATCATGCAGTCGGGCTTGGCCACCTTCATCATTTCGCTGTTCACCTGGAAACCGGCAAAGGCCTGTTCCCGCTGGGCCTTTTCCTGCTCCTGGCCCATGGAGGCCCACACATCGGTGAAGATCACATCGGCGTCTTTGGCCGCTTCCATGGGGTCCTGGGTCATAACAAATTTGGCATCGGTCACCGTTTCGGCATAGGCCAGCACATCGGGATGGGGCTGATAGGAAGCGGGACAGGCGATGGAGACATCCATGCCGCATTTCAGGCCGCCCACGATGATGGAGTTTGCCATGTTGTTGCCGTCACCGATGTAGCAGATCTTCAATCCTTCCAGCTTGGCCTTGTGCTCCCGGATGGTCATCAGGTCGGCCAGCACCTGACAGGGGTGGGCCATGTCGGTGAGGCCGTTGATCACGGGGATGGAGCCATATTTGGCCAGGTCTTCCACTTCCTGCTGGTCAAAGGTGCGGATCATGATGCCGTCGCAGTAGCGGCTGAGCACCCGGGCGGTGTCCTGCACCGGCTCACCCCGGCTGATCTGGCTGGTGGCGTTGGAGAGGAAGAGGGCGTGGCCCCCCAGCTGGAACATACCCACCTCAAAGGAAACACGGGTACGGGTGGAGTTCTTGCTGAAGATCATGGCCAGGGTCTTGCCCTGGAGCCGGGGATGGGGGATGCCGTGCTTCTGGTCGTATTTCAGCTGGTCGGCCAGGTCCAGGATCTCATAGATATCCTCCCGGCTCAAATCCAGCAGTTTCAAAAGATGCTTCTGCATGATAGTTATTCTCCTTTTTCGCTTTTCAGTTCATCCAGGACCTGTTTCAGGATGGCAAGGCCCTGATCCATTTCTTCCTTGGTGATGACCAGCGGGGGCAGCAGGCGCAGGGTGTCTTTGCCTGCTGTCAGAGCCAGCAGGCCCTTTTCCATCAGCTTGTTGTGCAGCTCGGTATGGGTGATGCCGGTGACGCCTACGCCCAGCATCAGGCCCATGCCCCGCACGCCGGTGACAAAGGGGCTGTCCATGGCTTCGATGGCCTTTTTTAGATACTCGCCCTTTTCCTTCACCTGGGCGAGAAATTCCGGGGTGAGGGTGTCCATCACCACATTGGCGGCCGCTGCGGCCATGGGGTTGCCGCCGAAGGTGCTGCCGTGGGTGCCGGGGGAGAGCACATCCTTGCACTTTTCACCGGCCATAAAGCCGCCGAAGGGCATGCCGCCAGCGATGCCTTTGGCAAAGCTGAACACATCAGGAGTGACTCCGAACTGCTGGAAGGCAAACAGGGTGCCGGTGCGGCCCATGCCGGTCTGCACTTCGTCCATCAGCAGAAGCCAGTCTTTTTCCTGGCACAGGGCGGCCACTTTCTGTACATATTCCTTCTCCAGGGGGTAGACGCCGCCTTCCCCCTGGATGGGCTCCATCATCACGGCGCACACATCGTCGCCTGCCACTTTCAGAAGGGCGTCCAGATCGTTGGCCGGGGCATAGCGGAAGCCTTCGGTGAAGGGGAAGAAGAACTCATGGAAATGATCCTGGCCGGTGGCCCGCAGGGTGGTGATCGTCCGGCCGTGGAAGGAATTTTGCAGGGTGATGACGGTATGGCGTCCGGCGCCATATTTGTCAAAGGAATATTTCCGGGCCAGCTTGATCATGCCCTCGTTGGCCTCGGCACCGGAGTTGCCGAAGAACACGCCGCTCATGCCGCTTTGAGGCACCAGACGGGAGGCCAGAACGGCGCAGGGGGAAGTGTAATAGAGGTTGGAGATGTGCCCCAGCTTGAGAGCCTGGTCATAGATGGCCTTGGCCCACGCCTCGTTGCCGTAGCCCAGGCTGCACACCCCGATGCCCGAGGTGAAGTCGATATACTCTTTGCCCTCTGTGTCATAGAGTTTGGCGCCCTGGCCGTGGTCGATGGCCACCGGGTTGCGCTTGTAGGTATGGAGGATATACTGGTCGTCCAGCTGTTTGATTTCTTCAAAATGCATAGGGGTTGGCTCCTTTCCCGTTTAATAGATCATGGTGCCGATGCCGGCATCGGAAAGCATCTCGATGAGAATGGAATGGGGGATGCGTCCGTCCAGGATGTGGGTGCGTTCCACGCCGGAGCGCACGGCCTCCACGCAGCAATCCACCTTGGGGATCATGCCGCCGGCGATGATTCCTTCTTTCACCAGAGGAGGCACATCGGAAGGGTGCACCTTGGAGATCAGAGTGCTTTCGTCGTTTTTGTCCCGGAGCAGGCCGCGCACATCGGTGAGCAGGATCAGCTTTTCCGCTCCCAGAGCGATGGCGATTTTGGCGGCAGCAGTGTCGGCGTTGATGTTATAGCAGCAGGGGGCGTCGATGCCCTGGGCCACGGTGGAGATCACCGGGATGAAGCCCTGTTCGATCTGGGCCTTGATGGGGTGAGGGTCCACCTGGGTGATCTCGCCCACCAGGCCGTAGTCCACCCCTTCTTCTGTATGGCGCACGGCCTTCATCATGCCGCCGTCCAGGCCGCACAGGCCGATGGCCTTGCCGCCGGAGCGGTTGAGGGTGTCCACCAGGTTTTTGTTTACCTTGCCGCAGAGCACCATCTGCACCGCTTCCATGGTCTCTTCATCGGTGTAGCGCAGACCGTTGACAAATTTGCTCTCCTTGCCCAGACGGCGGAGCAGGTCGGAGATCTCCGGGCCGCCTCCGTGGACTACCACCACATTGATGCCCACCAGCTTGAGAAGGATGATGTCGCTGATCACCGCCTGGCGCAGTTCCGGGGAGATCATGGCGTTGCCGCCGTATTTTACCACAATGGTTTTATGATGGTATTCCTGGATATAGGGCAGGGCCTCCACCAGAACCTGGGCCTTGTCCGTATGGGAAAATTCCATGTTGTTCCCTTCTTTCTTCCAATGGGGCGGGTTAAGTCCGGTAATCCCCGTTGATCTTGATGTAATCGTAGGTGATGTCGCAGCCCCAGCAGGTGCACTGGGCATCCCCCTGGGAAAGGGTGATGAGGATCTCTACTTCATCCTCGGTGAGCACCTTCCGGGCCAGATCTTCGTCAAAGGGAAGTCCCTGTCCCTTTTGGCACACGGTCACTTTCCCGGCCTGGGAAGCAAAGGTCACATCCACCTGAGTGGGATCGAAATCCACCCCGGCATAGCCCATGGCGCAAAGCACCCGGCCCCAGTTGGCATCGCAGCCGAAAATGGCGGCCTTGGTGAGGGTGGAGGAAATGACGCTTTTGGAAAGGGCCTGGGCCTGCTCCACGCTTTCCGCACCAGACACCGTGCAGGTGATCAGATGGCGGGCGCCCTCGCCGTCCTTGGCCATGGCCCGGGCCAGATGGACGCACACTTTCAGAAGAGCCTGGCAGAAGGCTTCATAGGCCGGGCCTTCTTCTGCAATTTCAGAGATGCCTGCCATGCCGTTGGCCAGGATGATGCAGCTGTCGTTGGTGGAGGTGTCTCCGTCCACGCTGATCCGGTTGAAGCTCTGGTCTCCCACAGAGGTCAGGGCCTTTTGCAGCAGAGCGGGGGAAATAGCGCAGTCGGTGGTGAGGAAGCAGAGCATGGTGCCCATGTTGGGATGGATCATGCCGCTACCCTTGGCGATGCCGCCGATGACCACTTCTTTGCCTTCCAGCTGGAAGGAGACGGCCACCTCTTTTTTCTGGGTGTCGGTGGTCATGATGGCGTGGGCAGCGTCGTCGCTGGCCTCAGGGGAATGGGCCAGCTTTTCAGCCAGCACCGGCATCCCTTCCTGAATGGGGGCGATGGGCAAAGTCCGGCCGATGACCCCGGTGGAAGCCACCAGCACCTGTTCCGGAGAGAGGGACAGGGCCTGGGCTGCCGCCTGGCACATGGCCAGGGCGTTTTCGTTTTCCAGGGGGGCGCAGGCATTGGCGTTGCCGCTATTGACGGCCACGGCCTGGGCCGTGCCGCTTTTTACATGGTTTTGGCTGAGACGCACCGGGGCGGCCTTCACCTTGTTGCGGGTGAAGATGCCGGCAGCGGTGCAGGGTTTTTCGGAATAGATCAGGGCCAGATCCTTTTTGTCGCCGGAATTTGCTTTAACGCCCACATGGATACCGGAAGCGGAAAAGCCCTGGGCGGCACATACGCCGCCGGGAATGAAATGTATCATGGTCAGCTCCTTTGTTTCAAAAGGGGGATGGAGGATCAGATGAGACCCTGGGTTTCAGGGAGAGACAGCATCAGGTTCATATTCTGCACCGCTGCGCCGGAGGCACCTTTGCCCAGATTGTCAAACAGGGCGGTGATGGTAAAGCGTTCCCCGCTTCCCCCCACCACCAGATGCAGCTGGTTGGTGCCGGAGAACTGGTTTGCATACAGGGTGCCTTTTTCCAAAACCGAGTCCTCCACTGTGACAAAGGTCTGTCCCTCATAGTGCCGGGCCAGGATCTGCCGCACTTCTTCCGGGGAGGAGATCCCTTGCAGCTGGGAAAGGTGGAAAGGAACGGTGACCGCCATGCCCTTGTAATAGTCATCCACAATGGGAGTAAACAGGGGCGGGGTGTCCAGCTGGCACAGATGGGCGATCTCCGGCAGATGCTTGTGCTTCTGGTTCAGTCCGTACAGGCCGGGGGAGGACAGAGTCTCCGGCCGGTTTTCCTCTTCATACTGGCCGATCATCTTTCGTCCGCCGCCGGAATAGCCGGTGAGAGAGAAGCAGGACAGCAGAGCGCCGGAAGAAAGAGCACCGGAAGAGCGCAGGGGATAGGCGATGCTGATAAAGCCGGTGGCATGACAGCCCGGGTTTGCCACCCGGCTGCTTTGGCTGATGTCCTGCCGTCTTTCCGGGGAGAGCTCCGGGAAGCCATAATCCCAGCCGGCCGCTGTGCGGTGGGCGGTGGAGGCGTCGATGATCCGGGCCTTGGAGCCTTCGGCCAGCTTCACCGCTTCCCGGGCGGCGTCATCGGGCAGACAGAGAAAGACGATATCTGCCTTGTGGATCATCTCCTGCCGGGCGGCGGGGTCTTTCCGCTTTTCCGGGTCAATGGAGATCAGTTCCACCCCGGGGTGGGAGGCCAGCCGCTGATGAATCTGTAGGCCGGTGGTGCCCTCCTGACCGTCGATATAGACCAGTGGCTTCATTTGCTTTCCTCCTTGGGGGTGTGCTCTGCGATGAACTGCTCCAGGTTCTCGATCTGGCGGCTGGTTTCCGACGGAGCAGGGCCGCCGTAGCTTGCGCGCAGGGCCATGCAGTTTTCCAGGTTGAGAGATTGGTAAATGTCCTCTTCAAAGAGGGGAGAGGCCTTTTGCAGTTCGGGAAGGGTCAGCTCTTCCAGGGTCTTGTTCTGGGCGGTGCACTGAGCCACAAGCTGGCCCACCAGGGTATAAGCATCCCGGAAGGGAAGGCCCTTGCGGGTCAGGTAGTCGGCGCAGTCGGTGGCGTTGATGAAGCCGTGGCCGGCGGCCCGGCGCATATTCTCCGGCAGCACCTTCATGGTTTCGATCATGGTGGTGAACACCGGCAGGCACATTTCCACGGTGTCCAGTGCGTCAAACACCGGCTCCTTGTCCTCCTGCATATCCTTGTTGTAAGCCAGGGGCAAAGATTTCATCACGGTGAGCAAGGTGATCAGGCTGCCGTAGACCCGGCCGGTCTTGCCACGCACCAGTTCGGCCACATCGGGGTTCTTTTTCTGGGGCATGATGGAAGAGCCGGTGGAATAGGCGTCATCCAGCTCGATGAATTTGAATTCCCAGCTGCACCACAGGATGATCTCCTCGGAGAAGCGGGACAGATGCATCATCAGAATGGAAAGGTCGCTGAGAAGCTCCAGGGCGTAATCCCGGTCGGAAACCCCGTCCAGGGAGTTTTCCATGGGAGCGGCAAAGCCCAGGGCCTGGGCGGTCTGGTGCCGGTCGATGGGATAGGTGGTGCCCGCCAAAGCGCCGGAGCCCAGGGGACATTCGTCCAACCGCTCAAGGCAGTCTTCCAGCCGTGTCACATCCCGTTTCAGCATGGCCCCATAGGCCAGCAGGTGCTGGGCGAAGGAGATGGGCTGGGCTCTTTGCAGATGGGTGTAGCCGGGCATGACGGTGTTTTTGTACTGGGCAGCCTTCTGGCAGATGGCCTTTTCCAGCTGGAGCAGCTGAGAGATGACGGTGGGGATATGCCGACGGACAAAAAGGCGGAAGTCCAGCGCCACCTGGTCATTCCGGGAGCGGCCGGTGTGCAGACGCTTGCCGGCCTAGCCGATCTGCTCGGTCAACCGGGATTCGATGTTCATGTGGATGTCTTCCTGATCCAGCTTGAATTCCATCTCGCCTTTTTCGATGTCCAGAAGGATCTGCGCAAGGCCCTTTTGGATGGCTTCGTTGTCCTCCTCGGTGATGATGCCCTGTTTGGCCAGCATAGCGGCGTGGGCCTGGCTGCCCTGGATGTCTTCTTCGTAAAGGCGCTGGTCAAAGGGGATGGAGGCGTTGAGGGCGTCCACCAGCGCATCGGTGTCCTTGCCGAATCTTCCGGACCAAAGTTTCATATTGTTTCCCTTTCTTCTTTTTCAGTTAAGAGGACGGGGCGAAGAAAATTTCTCCGCCCCGGTGAATTTTTTTAAAATGGATGGGCCGATGGCTTACAGCTTGCCCTGGTCCCGCAGTGCCAGAACGGTGTCGGGCAGGCCCCACAGGTTGATGAAGCCGGTGGCGTTGGTCTGGTCGTAGCTGCTCTCCTCGAAGGTCACCAGATCCTCGGAATACAGGCTGTGAGGAGAGGTGATGGAAGAGGTGATGATGTTGCCCTTATAGAGTTTGAGCTTGACGGTGCCGGTGACATATTCCTGGCTCTTTGTCACAAAAGCGCTAAGGGCTTCCCGCAGGGGGGAGAACCATTTGCCGTTGTAGAGCAGATCGGCAAAGTCCACCGCCAGCTTGGTCTTCATGTGAGCGGTATCCTTGTCCAGAGTGATCATTTCCAGCAGCTGATGAG
>OHAD01001007.1_pt1 | contig 29368 bp, 18 predicted proteins | sample 1577011 | NCBI WGS metagenome assembly OHAD01 (sample SAMEA3541510, study PRJEB24748) | human gut metagenome | biome: human gut; feature: human-associated habitat; material: faeces | place: China | collected 2012 | reverse complement strand
CATGCAAAAAGCACAGCTGTTTTCCGGTACGATCCGTTCGAACCTTCTTTGGGGCAATCCAGGAGCGACCGATGAGATGCTCTGGGCAGCTCTTGAGACTGCACAGGCAGCCGAATTTGTACAGAAAAAAGAGAAACAGCTGGATGAACCGGTGGAGCAGGGAGGACGCAATCTGTCCGGAGGTCAGAAACAGCGTCTGACGATCGCCCGTGCTCTGGTGGAAGATCCGAAGATCCTGATCCTGGATGACAGTGCAAGTGCACTGGATTTTGCAACGGATGCGGCACTTCGAAAAGCAATCCGTGAGTTGGATAAAGAGATGACGGTATTTATCGTCAGCCAGAGAACATCCAGCCTGATGCATGCCGATCTGATCCTGGTGCTGGATGACGGCAAGACCGTCGGCATGGGCACGCATGAAGAACTGCTCGGAAACTGCCCGGTTTATCAGGAAATTTATGAAAGTCAGTTTGGAAAGGCAGGTGAGACGGCATGATCATGAGAATCTGGAAACATATTCGAAAATACTGGTTTTATATTGTATGCAGTCTGATTTTTGCCGCTCTTTCTGTTGCATCCCAGCTCTATGTGCCAATCCTGACCGGAAATGCTATTGACCATATGATCGGAGTCGGAAAAGTGGATTTTGCGGGCGTGGCGGCGATCGTACGGGTGATCGTGGCAGCGACTGCCGTGACGGCAATCTCCCAGTGGATCTTTGGTATCTGCAATAACAAGATCACTTATAATGTCAGTCGTGACCTGAGAAATGCAGCGATCGCCAAGATCCAGAGACTGCCGGTTTCTTATCTGGATGCACATCCGACCGGAGATCTGGTCAGCCGTGTGATCGCCGATGTAGAGCAGTTTGCAGACGGACTTTTGATGGGATTTACCCAGTTTTTTACCGGAGTTCTGACGATCCTCGGAACACTGGGTTTTATGCTGTATGTCAATGTGCCGATCACGCTCGTCGTTGTGTGCGTCACACCGCTCAGCTTTATAGTGGCAGGCTTTATCGCAAAGAAAACGTATCGTAATTTCCATATGCAGACCGAAGTCCGCGGCGAGCAGACTGCATTTATCAATGAGATGATCGAAGGACAGAAAGTGGTACAGGCATTCTGTCATGAAAAAGAAAATGTGGATCAGTTTGATGAGATGAACGAGCGTCTTCAGAAGGCGAGCCTGAAAGCCATCTTTTTCAGCAGCATCACAAACCCGGCCACCCGTTTTGTCAACAACGTGGTTTATGCCGGTGTGGCTCTTGTCGGAGCACTGTTTGCCGTGTCCGGCGGCATCAGCGTCGGTCAGCTGTCCTGCTTTTTAAGTTATGCAAACCAGTACACAAAACCGTTTAATGAAATTTCCGGTGTTGTCACAGAGCTTCAGAATGCCATGGCATGTGCAAGCCGCATTTTTGAGCTGCTCGATGAAGAAGAACGCACTCCGGACAAAGCAGATGCGAGAGTACTGACGGAAGAACAGGTTGACGGAACCGTAGAGATTTCCGATGTTTCCTTCAGCTATGTGCCGGACCGCAAACTGATCGAGCATTTCAATCTCTCCGTAAAACCGGGCGAGCGAGTGGCGATCGTAGGACCGACCGGCTGCGGAAAAACGACGATGATCAATCTGCTGATGCGTTTCTATGATGTAGATGCCGGCAAGATCTGTGTTTCCGGAACGGATATCCGCGATATCAGCCGCATTTCCCTTCGCAGAAGTTACGGCATGGTGCTCCAGGATACCTGGCTGAAATCAGGAACGATTTATGAAAATATTGCCTACGGCAGACCGGATGCCACAAAAGAACAGGTCATCGAAGCTGCCAAAGCGGCTCATGCCCACAGCTTTATCAAGCGACTGCAGGACGGCTATGACACCGTGATCTCAGAAGACGGAGGCAATATCAGCCAGGGACAGAAACAGCTGCTGTGTATCGCCAGAGTCATGCTCTGCCTGCCGCCGATGCTGATCCTGGATGAGGCAACCTCCAGCATCGATACCCGTACCGAGATCAAGATCCAGCAGGCCTTTGCCAGCATGATGAAAGGCCGCACCAGCTTTATCGTGGCACATCGTCTCTCGACGATACGTGAGGCAGATATTATTCTTGTGATGGACAGTGGAAAAGTTATAGAACAGGGAACACACGAAGAGTTGCTGGCGGAAAAAGGATTTTATGCAAAATTATATAACAGTCAGTATGAATTGTGATAGTTTTGTAAAGTAGTGTCCTTGTTTTGTAAAGAATTTCTGATATGATTATACCTGATACCAGTGGCACTTGTTTAGTGCCGACCGAAGCGGAGCGTAGATTGCGAGAGTTACTTCGTAACGGAGCAATTCGTGGGCATCAGTAAAAAAAGAACGTAACAGAAGGAAGGTGCTAAAGTGAAACAGATTGTCATATATAAATCGAGAACCGGATTTACGAAAAAATATGCAAAGTGGCTTGCACAGTCGTTAAACTGTGAGTGCATACCACAGGAAGATGTCGGCGGAGAAAGGCTCTCGGATTACGATGTGATCATTTTCGGGAGCAGCTTCCGTGCAGGAAATGTAGAAGAGCTGAAATGGTACAAAGAGACGATCCTGCCGTTTGAAAAGACAAACGTGCTGTTTGTGACCGGGGCGATGCCGCCGTCTTCTGCAGACGCTGTCAAGTCTATTGAACAGCAGCTGGGCAAAGGAGAGGACAGAGAAGTAAAAGTATTCTACCTGCAAAGCGGGCTGAATTATGAAGCGATGAATCTTGGCGATAAGCTTATGATGAAAGTCTTCTGCAAGATGATGAAGAGCCGCAAAGCACACAGTGAAGAAGAGAAAGCCCTTTTTGAACAGATGCAGAAATCCTTTGATGTCTGTGAAAAGGCAAATCTCGAACCGATGCTCAACTATATACAGGGATTATAAAAAAACAGGAATGTTACATAATTAGAATATGAGATGTGACATTCCTGTTTTTTAGTTTTATATAATAAAAAGCATCTGTTATACGAACCGAACAAATGTATGTAAGATACGAAAAATTCAGTTATATCAAGGACTTTCAGCAAAAAGAGAAAAGTGGATTTGATTGACAATTATCGGAAATAGGGGTACACTGTTGGCGTAATAGAGGGCTAATTTCATAGAAGTTTTGTGGTGAGATTGCGTTTATGTGATCTTTTTAAAGGAATCCGGTGAGAATCCGGAACAGTTATTCCCTGCTGTATGGGGGACGAAAAAGATTATTTGCCACTGGTTAGTTAAACTGGGAAGGCATCTTGAGTAGGAGGAACCCAAGTCAGAACACAAACACAAAACCGGTTTATCAGCAACGTCCGCAGGCATAGCGGAGGTGTATTTTTTGTCCCCTTTTGCCCGGTGTCTGAAAATTATGAAATTGGAGAACACACAGAAAGGGAAGGAGGAAAACGAAAAAGGAAAACACAGATGTGAGCATGTGTAAAATAAAAAAGCAAACAGAATCGAATCGCCAAAAAGCGAATGAGGAGGAACAAATGGAACGAAGAGAAAAAAGATTTGCTTCCAGAATTCTGGCATGGTTTCTGACCTTTTTGATGATCACAACCATGATTCCGACAAGTGCATTCGCAGCACTGCCGGCACAGGACACGGGAGCAGTTGTTTCAGAGGATGCGTCATCGGATGAAACAACGCAGGATGGTATTCTTTTAAAGACAACTTTGACGGACAAGCTTAAGGTAAAAGGACAGCGCAAGCTGTTCGATGTCTGGGCAAGAGATGCTGAGGACAACACGCTCAAACCGACAGCAACTCTTGACGGACAGGCACTTTCGGCAACCTGGAGTGATAATGTAAAGACAAGCTTTACGCTGGATTTCCAGGGCATGGAAGAAGGAGAGCATACCGTTGTTATTTCCGCAGAAGACGGAAAAGGAGCATCGAAAACACAGACTTATACCGTTATTTATCAGAAAGCCAAAAAAGGCGAATTTATCGGTTATGCAACGGTCAGCATTGAAGCCTTTACAATCTCAAAAGGTTATATCGTAGAACCGGTTCTGATGCCGGTTTACGAAGGTGACAATGCAGCGAAAGCATTTGTAAACCTGATCCGTGAAGAAGGCTATGATGTAGAATACACCGGAAGTCTGACCAGTGGTTTCTATCTGTCCCATATCGTAGGATCTAATGCAAAAAAACCAAAGAATGCGACAAAGAAACTGGATCTTGCCGGTGCAGCACTTGAGCCGCATATGGCAGAAAAACTTCCGGATCTGATGTTTGACGCCGACGGCGGAACAGAAGGTTCTCTTGGTGAATTTGACTACAACTACATGTCAGGATGGATGTACTGTGTAAATACGGTATTCCCGAATGTAGGATTTGCAGATTATTATCTGTCTGACGGCGATGTCATGCGTGCACAGTTTACTCTGAAGTACGGCGGTGATATCGGAGGTTCCAGCGGTATGGGCGGCGGCTATGATGATTCTTACAGCGTCGCAAACAAAGATGTGCTGACCACCACTCTGGCAAAGATCAATTCTGCACCGAACAGTGCCGAGCTGAAGGCAGATCCGGATATCGCAGCAAAGATCACAGAAGCAAAAGAAGTTCTGCAAAATATTGTTGCAGAACAGAGTGAAGTAGATAAAGTAAACGATGAACTGAACAAACTGCTTGGCGGTGAGATCACAAGTATCACACTGGATCAGAGTGAGATCACACTGGAAAACGAAGGTACCATGCAGTTAAATGCAAAAGTGGAGCTGACAGGCAAACCGATCGAGCCAATCGAATGGAACAGTGAAGAACCTTCTGTTGCAACGGTGAAAAATGGTCTGGTAACAGCTGTCGGTGCAGGAACGACCACGATCACGGCAACCTGCGGCGAAAAGACAGCAACCTGTAAAGTAACCGTAAATGCAAGTCCGCTTCAGGAAGTCCGGCTGGATAAATCAGAACTGGAAATCCTGAAAAATGACAGTGAAACACTGACAGCGACACTGGTTCCGGCAAATACCACAGATGACAGAACCGTTACCTGGAGCACAAATGCAGAAGATGTCGCAACGGTAAATCAGAGCGGAAGAGTAACCGGTAAAAAAGAAGGAACGGCTGTCATTACAGCAAAGGTTGGTGACAAAGAGGCCGGCTGTACGGTAACAGTCAAAGAAGTCCATACACAGCGGATTTATTTTGATGACAGCAAACTGACCCTGAATAAAGGAAAGAACAAAACCTTATCTCTGAGATTTGATCCGTCCAATACAACGGATGCAAAAAAAGCGACCTGGGAAAGCTCAGAGCCGAGCGTTGCAAGTGTTTCCACAAGCGGATACGTACGTGCACTGAAAAAAGGAACGACTACGGTCACGGCAAAAATCGGTGACATGACTGCTTCCATTGAAATAGAAGTTGTAGAAGTGCCGATGACCGGCGTAAAGATCAGCTATGGCTCTAAATCACTGAAAGTAAAACAGTCCACCTATATGTCAGCAAGCTATCTTCCAAGTGATACCACAGATACCAAGAGCGGAACCTGGAAGAGCAGCAATACAAATGTGGCAACCGTTTCCAGTTCAGGAAAGGTAACTGCAGTCAGTGAAGGCGAAGCGATCATCACATTCACAAGCGGTGCTTTTACTGCAGAATGTTATGTAAAAGTTCTGGCTGCAAATGCAGACGTGTTCAGCACCATATCCATCACTCCGAATCAGAAAGAGATTGGATGTGGCGTTTCTGATACACAGAAGATTATGGCAGACGTAGGCGATGGAACCGATCCGGTTGTATGGACTTCTTCCAATCCGGCAGTTGTGGCAGTCAGCACAGACCAGTCTTTGGCAGCAGCACAGTCAGCAGAGAATACGATGCAGGTTGGAAAAGAAGCAGTGGTCACAGCAACCGGAAAGGGAACAGCAGTGATCACAGCAAAATCAGGACAGAAGAGCGTAGATATTCCGGTAACCGTTGTAGCAGCCGGCATGAAAGAGTTCAAGATCCTGGCAGGAACCAATGCAGAAACTTCTTTTGCATACGAGATCACACCGGAATATAATATTACGAAAAACAAATATCAGGTTGTCATCCCGGATGCAATTACCAATGTATATCTCTACTCCAAACTTGCAGATAATGTAACTGCAACGGTAACAGCACGTTACACAGCGGCAAATAACGGATCTGCGAAGAATATTACACTGAGAAGTGGTGCGACATCAAGTGCCGCCTACCTGACCAAAAAAGACATGAATGGCAACACACTGTATGTAGATGTGAAGAAGGGAGACGAGACAACAACTTATGAATTTGATGTTGTTCGTGAATCCACTCTGAAATCCTTAAGTGTGGCATCTGCAGATGGAGAAGAAGTGCTTCATCCTGGTTTTGATAAAAATGTAACAGATTACACAGTCAGTGTAACCGACAACAACGACAGCATAAAAATAAATGCAGCAGCATTTCTGGAAAATGCAGCAGTTTCTGTCAACGGTACCGCAGTGACAGGAGAAACATCAGTTCCTCTGAGCGGAGATGAGACTGTGATCACCGTCAAAGCAGCAATGGAAGATGCACCGTCTCAGGCAAGAGAATACAAGATTCATGTTCTGAGAAAAAAATCCGTAAAACTGACACTGAAAACAGATCCGGCAGATACAGTGATCACACTGAAAGATGCTGACAGCAAAAAGCTGAAAGCAGAAAACGGTGTATACACACTGAAGGCAGAAGAAACTTACAGCTATGTTGCCGTAAAAGCCGGATATGTTACAAAGAAAGATACGATTTCTGTTACAGAAGACACCGAGAAAACCATCACAATGGAAAAAGCACCGGAGAGCACCAGAAAAGATGTATCCGCAGCATGGAAAAACTTCCGTAACAGTGATGACAACATGGGTATTACCTCTGCAAAAACACCAACGAGCGAGGCGACAACCTACGAAAAATGGTTTAAGAAACTGGGAAGCGGCTGGGGTGCAGCACCGAGTGTGCAGATCATCGTGGATAATTCCCTGATCGTCATGAGTGCAAACCATATTTACAAACTGGATCTGAATACAGGTGATATCCTGCAGACAGGCGATATGGTAGCAGCGACAAACTTTGGATACACACCGCCAACCTATGCAGACGGCATGATCTTTGCACCGCTGGCAGACGGACGTGTACAGGCGTTCAATGCAGAGACACTGGAATCTCTGTGGGTTTACCAGGATACGCTGAAAGGCCAGTCCTTAAGCCCGATCACTTACAGTGACGGTTATATTTATACCGGATTCTGGAATGCAGAGACAAAAGATGCAAACTATGTGTGCATCCCGGTTACGGATGAAGATCCGACGAACACACAGGAAGCAAAAGAAGCAGCATGGCAGTACACAAGCCTTGGCGGTTTCTACTGGGCAGGTTCTGTGGTACGCGGTGACTATGTTGTATTTGGTACGGATGACGGCACAAGCGGTTCAGACGGAACCGGACATGTATTATCTCTGAACAAGAAGACCGGAGCAGTTATGGACAGCGTTGATGTGATCGGTGACTAGCGTTCTACGATTGCTTATGACAAAGAAACAGACAGACTGTATTTCACAACAAAAGGCGGCTACCTCTACAGTCTAAAACTGAAATCCGACGGAACCTTTGATAAAGATACGCTGAAATCCGTACAGCCTGGAAGCATGAGCACCAGCACACCGGTTGTATACAACGGAAGAATCTATATCGGTGTGACAAGCGGAAGTAACTTCAGCGGAACCTATTCGATCAGCGTGATTGATGCGGCAACGATGACAGAGATCTACAAAGCACCGCTGAAAGGATATCCACAGTGCTCTGTACTTCTGTCAACCGCTTATGAAAAAGAAGACGGAAGTGTTTATCTGTATGCAACTTATAACAAGAATCCGGGTGGTATCACTCTGATCCGTGATAAAAAAGGACAGACAACTCCGGATGTAGAAGAAATTTTCACACCGGAAAAAGCAAGACAGCAGTACTGTATCACAAGTATTATCTGTGACGAAAACGGTACGCTGTACTATAAGAACGACAGTGCATGCGTTATGGCGGTTGCATCCAGTGAGGCATATATGACCGGCATAACATCAAGTGCAGAAGGCAGCAGTATTGACGCAGGTGCAGCATTTGATACAAAAGCAAATTCACATAAGATCAATATTTTTTCAGAAGCAGAAAAGACAACACTGATGGTAAAAGCGTCCGCAGGAAGTACTGTGACCATTAATGGTGTAGAAGGAAACATTTACAATCTGGATCTTACGGATGAAGAAATTACGGTACCAGTTGTTGTGAAAAAGGGTGTGGAGAGCAGAACTTATACGCTGATCGTACAGAGAAAAGAGCCAAATGTAAAACTTGGTGAGCTTTGTGTGACTACCAGTAATGGAGTACCAAGTTCAAGCAGTATGGTGCCAATGACACCGACATTCAGCAACGATGTGCATGAATATCGTGCAGAATACAGCAGTACAAAGAGCTTTTTAAATGTATGGGCACTGGCACAGGATGCAAATGCAACCGTAAAAGTATATCCGGTTCTGGTCGGAAGCAGTACAGCAGTAAATTCAGATGGAACAATTCCGGTTACAGCAACAACGAATACACATAACCGCTATGCTATTTATTTTGGAAATAATGACTGTGCGAAGGTACGTGTGGAAGTTATTTCAGAAGGCGGTTACGCAAAGGCTTCTTATTTTGTAACTATAAAACAGAAAGCAGGAAATACACCGGTTATTTCGAATGCTGCAGGCGTAAGCAAAGATGAAGCAGCCGGAAGTATCACCCTTACTTCGAACGAGTATGGAGCATTCTATTATAAAGCAGTACCGTATGGAGAAACTGCACCAGAATCTATTGATACGACAGGAGAGGGAAGCGGCATTGAGGTTGGCGAGTCAACCGTAGAAGTCACAAATCTGCCTTCTGCAATCAGTGATGTTTATATGGTTGTAAAAGATAACGATGCACAGCCACATACCAGCAATATGCTGAAAGTGACGATTGTAAACAAAGAAGCAGCTATCACAGAACTGAACGCATACAAAAATGCAGATGATTACCGTGATGCTGAAAAAGCCAAGATCACAAAGATCCTTGCAAATGCAAAGGTATTGATCAACAATGCAGAATCAGCAGAGGACGTTGCAGAACAGTTAAGCGATGCAAAAGCAGATCTGGACAAACTGAAAACAAGTGCAGAACTTGCAGCGGATGAAAAGACACAGACCGATGCAGATGCAGTAAAAGCACTGATCGAAGCACTTGGAGATGTAACACTCGAGAAAAAAGAAAGCGTAGAAGCAGCAAGAAATGCATACGATGCACTTTCCACAGATGCGAAGAAACTGGTTTCCAATTATGATGTTCTGGTTCAGGCAGAAAAGACCATTCAGACTCTGGAAGCAAAGAAACAGCAGGAAGAACTGAAAAACCAGATGGATGCAGCGGCAGCAGCATCCGTAAGCAGTGCGATCACAGCAATCGAAGAAGTAACGCTGGATAAGAGAGGTGTGGTAGAAGCAGCAAGAGCCGCATACAACACACTGACAGAAGATCAGAAAGCTCTGGTAACAAACTACACAGATCTGACCGCAGCAGAGAACCGCATTGCAGAACTTGTACAGGAGGCAGCAGACAAAGCAGAAGCAGACAAGGCAGAGCAGGCAAAACAGGAAGCCCTGAAAGCCAAAGCACAGCCAGTCATCGATGCCATCGCAGCAATCGGAGAAGTAACGCTGAACAGTGAAAAGGCGATCACAGCAGCAAGAAGTGCATATGAAACCCTGGAGGCAGAAGTAAAAGAAAAAGTAACGAACCTGTCGGATCTGGTTATCGCAGAAAAAGATCTGGCTGCACTCAAAGCGGAAAAGAAAGCGGCAGAAGATCTGAAAGCTCAGCAGGAAGAAGCAAAGAGACAGCAGGAAGAAGCAAAGAAAGCTCAGGAAGAAAAACTGAAAGAGCAGGAAGAAAAACTGAAAGCAGAGAAAGACAAGTATGGATTTAATGAGAAGACAACTTTGAAATCTGCAAAGGTGAAAGGCAAAAAAGTAACTCTGAAATGGAACAAGGTTAAGGGTGCAAGTGGATACGAAATCTACTGCAAGACTGGAAAAGGCAAGTGGAAACTTGTGAAGACGCTCCATAAGGGCAGCAAGGCAAGCTGCAAACTGAAAGGAAAAGCAGGTAAGAAATATACCTACAAAGTACGTGTATTCCAGAAAGTAGAAAATAAAGTGATCTACGGTCAGTACTCAAATACCAAGTCTGCAAAGATTAAAAAATAACAATTAAATTTCCGTATGCTGAGAGCATAAAAATGTGAAATATATGCTTATCAGCAAGGAAGATGGATGATCAGGGGGGCAGAAATCTGCCCCCGGATCACCATTACAAAGATTACAATCTCAGAAAAAGAGATGCACTTACAGAAAGAACAGGAGTGTGGAGAAATGAGCAGAAAAACAAAAAAATGTGGTTATAGAAAACGGATTCTTGCAGGGGTTCTGTCGGCAGTTGTAGCTCTGTCATCTGTCCAGATGCCTGTTACTGCTCTCCATGCGGCAGCGTGGGATCAGAATAAATTTTCAGACAGTCTGAAGCTGCGTTTCTGGAACAATGAAAAGCCGGGAGTGCGTTTTTATATCAATGCAGCGGCAAAATATATTCTGGAAAACCAGCAGGAGCAGTCAGAAAAAACAGGAAACAGCTACCCGACCGTAGGAAGTACGTTTGGAGAATGGTCAGTATGGGATCTGCTGCGCGGCATGTATACAGGGGCAGATTATATCAACAGCATACCGGAGAATTATTTTTCTGACTATTTAAAACGTGTGGAAGCACATGTAGAAAATAAGAAAGGAAATCTGCATGCGGCAAAGTCTACCGAGTGGTCAAGACTGATCTTGCCGTTGACTGCAATGGGATATGATATCCGAAGCGTGGCAGGCTATGATTTTATTGAAAAACTATCTGATTCATTCAGTTTTTCGTATCGCCAGGGCATTAACGGTCCGATCTGGGAGATCATTTCCATGAACAGCGGCGGTTATGAATTTGACCAGACGGATCATCCAGAAACAGCAAATACCTTTGGAAAAATGCTGGATTACATTTTGAATCTGGAGATCACCGATGCAAACGGAATCAAAGGCGGCTGGGCATTGTCAGGAAATGTACCGGATGCCGATATCACTGGCATGACACTGACAGCATTTGCACCATATTATCTGAGTCAGGAAAAATATGAGCAAACAGATGCAACCTATAGTTATGATGAGTTTGCAAGTGCGGTAGAACGCGGTATTCTCGTGCTGGCAAATATGCAGAAGCCGAACGGCGGTTTTGAGAGCTGGGGAACGGTCAACAGCGAATCGACCGTATGGGCGATGATGCCGCTTCTGGAAATGGGGATCGATCCGAAATCAGATAAGGTAACGTTGCCGCATATCGGAAAAACATGCAGCTTTGTCAAAGAAGGGGCGACACGGGACGGCGTTTACACCGACAATATGGTAGATGCACTTCTGACCTTCTGGGCAGCCGGAAGCGGAAGCAGTGCGTCGATCGGCGGATTTAAACATGTAACGGCAGGCTACGACGGAGGTGGCGGTTCCGGCACAACGGTCAATCCGATGGCAACCGACCAGGCACTTTACGGACTGATTGCATACGACCGTTTTGCACACAAACAGAATTCCCTTTTTGATATGCAGGATCAGCTGGACGGCAGTTATCTGAATGCCACGGCAGATACTTATACGATCACCTATGACGGTCAGAAAGAGGGCGAGACCTTCACAACAGAAGCTTCCCCTTATGCAGAAGTACTCTTATCCGAAGGAAAAGTAACCGATGAACAGGAAACATTTTTGACGGAGTGGAATACCAAACCGGACGGAAGCGGGATCAGCTATTATCCGGGAGAGCTCCTTTCTATGCCGGAGCAGGATATCACGCTTTACGCACAGTACGGACAGCCAAGTTATGCACTGAAATTTGAATTAAATGGTGGTACTCTTTCCGATGACATCATTCTTCCGGACACCTACACTCCGAAAGACCAGATCACACTGCCGACCGCAGATGAGATCACAAAAGCAGGATGTAAATTTGACGGATGGTACACCAATGCGGAATTTACCGGAAGCAAAGTGACCGAAATACCGGCACACAGTTATGGCGATAAGACTTTTTATGCAAAATGGACGGTAAATACTGAAAAAGCAAATCAGTTTTATGCGATCGTGAATCGTCTGTCCGGCCATGCGACAGCCATTTCTGATAAAGAAGACATTGAAAAGGCGAGAGAATTGTATGATTCAATGCTGGATATCGAGCGGGAGCGGATCACGGCAAGTACTTACCATACTTTCCTGAAGAAGGAAAAAGAACTGAAGGAACTGCTTGCAAGCATGGATCAGGCAGAACAGGTCAGTGCGATGATCAAAGCACTGGATAAAGAACTGACGCTTGCAGATGAGCAGCCGGTAGTGCACGCAAGAAATGCCTACGATGCACTGACAGAAACAGAAAAAGCGATGGTAGAAAATCTGGATATTCTGACGAAAGCAGAAGAAAAGATCTCACAGATGAAGGAGAACAAAGAAAAGGCAGATGCCGTGATCCGTGAGATCGAAGCGATCGGAGATGTGACCTTAGATTCCAGAGAGGAGATCACAGCGGCAAGAGAAGCATTCCAGGCACTGACAGAGAGCCAGCAGGCACTTATTCCGGAGCGTGTGAGAAAACTTCTGGAGAATGCAGAAAAGAAGATCACAGAGCTTTTGGAGAAGAAAGACAGGATCGATGCATTTTCAAGCTGCGTTAAGCGGATCCCGGAAAAAGTGTCACTTACAGATGACAGTCTTTCACTGCTTATGAATGCCCATGCCGCATGGCTGAAATTGAACGATGAAGAAAGGGCACAGGTAGATGGAAAGCTGATCGAACAGATCAAAGAAAAAGAAAAAGAACTGCAGGAGCTTGCACAGGCAGAGGCAACGGATGAGGATTATACGGCAGTCAAAGAGATGGAAGAGCGGATTGCTGCGGCAAGCGGTGAGGTGAAACTTGAGGATGAAGAGACCCTGAAAAAGATCCGAAGTGATTTTGATGCGATGACAAAGATCCGGCAGGCGATGGTTGTCAATTATTATTCTCTCGTTGCACAGGAAATGGATCTGGAGAAGCTGAAAAAAGATACCGCCATCGCAGAAGCCATCAGCGAGCGAATTGCAGCACTTGGCGAGATCACCTTTGAAAGTGAAGAGACGCTGACGGCACTGCGAAAAGATTACACTGCACTGACAACCGCACAGAAAAATCTGGTCAGAAATTATGAGCTGCTTGCACAGGCAGAAAATAAACTGGCAGATCTCAAATACAACAGAAGCCAGGCAGAGTCAGCTGTTGAAAAAATAAATGCCATAGGAGAAGTGACCCTGAACAGTCGTGAAGCTATCGCAAAGGCAAGGGCGGCGTACGATGCACTTCTGGAAGATCAGAAACAGTATGTCAGCGAAGAAATCTTAAAAATATTGACCGATGCGGAGGCAGAATATGCGAGACTGGAGTCCCTTGTTCTGAAAAACATCACGCTGGATAAAACAGAAGTCAACATGAAAAAAGGAGAACGGGTGACACTTCATGTGACTTACGATCCGGAAGATACGATCAGTGACAAAACCATCATCTGGAATGTGGCAGATCCTTCCGTGGCAACCGTGGAAAACGGCACAGTGACAGCCATCGGCGGCGGAGAAACGGCGGTGTCCGCCCATGTTGGAATGCTGACAGCGACCTGTACCTTAAAAGTGGAAGTTCCGCTGGAGAAACTTACATTTACAGAAAACAGCGTGACGCTGAAAAAGGGCGAGAGTCATATGTTAAAAGTACAGCTCCTCCCGGAAGATTTGAATGTAGCGGGCAGCATCCGTTATCGCAGTGCTAATCCACAGGTGGCATCTGTGGATGCAGACGGACAAGTCCGTGCCCTTGCATCCGGAGAGACCCTGATCACAGCGTACTGCGTGGAGCAGCCTCAGATCCTGGCACAGATCAAAGTGACAGTTAAAGAAACGCAGCAGGTACAGCCGAAACCGACCGATCCAAACCAGAATATCACCGTTTCCGTACCAAAAGTTTCCTTTATTTCCCTGAAGGCATCCAGGAGCAAAAAAGCAGTGCTGAAGTGGAAGAAGATCAAAGGCGTGTCCGGATATGAGATTTCCTACGCGATCGGAAAGAAGAAAAACTGGAAGCGGGCGAAGACGATCAAAAAGGCGAACACTAAAAAACTGACCTGGAAGAAACTGAAATCCAAGAAAAAATATTACTTTAAGATCCAGGCATATAAGATTGTCGGAGGAAAGAAATACAGCGGAAAATACAGCAAAATTCGTTCTGTAAAAGTAAAATAAGCGGTGACTGATCCGGAACATCACAATTACAGTGAAAAATGGATCAGAATATTTTACAGTTTCAGAATAACAGGAGGAGCATATGAAAGAGCTTTTTCAAAAAATGATGAAAAAGTTGCGGAAACATTCAGAAGCAGCAGGTGCCATTGCGGCACTGCTGCTTATTGTGCTGTTTTCGGGAGTGATGATCCTGGGAATCCGTACGCAGAGAGAAAGTGTGCCGGAAAATCCAATCGATGGCATGGAGAAAAGCTCGATGGTCATGCTGACCGGCACGAAAGAAGTGCTGGCAGAGCAGACAAAAGAGAATGGAAGCAGCCGGCAGCAGATGCAGAATCAGCAGTCAGAAAATCAGGATATGAAGGAGACGGAGAGCGAATCGTCAAAAGAAAGCGGAGCTGACAGCCAGGGCACAGAAAGCACAGGGAGCGGAAGTAAAAACGAAAACGGCAGTTCAACAGAGGCAAACAGAGATGCTTCCGGAAACAATTCCGGCAATAGCAGCGGGACTGCATCAGGAACAAACGGAGGCAATTACGGAGACGGAACAGGCGGCGAAAAGACGGATGGAGACGATAAAAACAACAAAAAGCCGAATAAGAATCACTCCGGAAATAAAAACAAAGACAAAAACGGCAAAAAAGACAGGCAGTATTTCCGGACAACGATTGAAAACGGCGGGACGGTCACAAAAGCAGATTACAGTTATCAGATTGAACAGCTGACGGATCTGAAAGTACTGAAAACAGAAAACACCTTAAACGACGGCAAAGTGACCACTTACCGGGGAAGTCTGAAACTGGCACACGGCGAAAATAAGATTCTGGTGGCAGTCACTTATCAGCAGAAAGACGGTACCAAATTTACTGTTTCCAAAGAATATACCATCTATTACGACGAAGAAAAACTGCTGATCCAGACAAATCTGTCCGATCAGACGGTAAAAAGCGATCACATTTCCTTCCGTGCCTGGGCACAGCTTGGCAAAGAGACGTTTGCACTGACGGCAACGCTAAACGGTACACCGATCAGTGCCGATGAAAACTGGGATTATAAAGACGTTCCTTTGCAGGAGGGCGAAAATCAGATCGTTTTGGATGCAGAAAAAGACGGAAAGAGCGAACAGCAGGTTTATACCATAACTTATGAACGACCGCAGAACCAGAATATCCGCTTTGACACCGATCTGGAGGACAAAGAAGTATATAAAAAGAAATACCGGTTCTATGCACAGGCTTTTATGGGCAGTGACAAAGTCGAAGATCTGACTGCCTGGCTGAACGGAACGCAGCTTTCACCGACAGATGGTGACAACTATGAAGTGCTGCTGGAAGAGGGCGAAAACCAGATCACGCTGTATGCAGAAAAAAACGGAAGCAGTGAAGAGATTACCTATACCGTAACCTATGTCAAACAGAACAGCGGAGACGGAGACGGCGAAGGCAATGTGGAGGCACCAAGAGTTACCTGTACGCTTGGTGATTCCGGAAACAGTCTTGAGACGTAGCGAAAGAGCTTAAGTTTCCAGGTACAGGCAACCGATTATCATGGAAACGGGCTTGGTGCAGACAACATCCGCATTTCCTGTTTCGGTGACAGCGGAGACAATATTACCGGTCTGATCTGGGAGAACAGCGGCGATGTCAGTTACCATACGGAATTGTCCCAAGGCTATAATACCATGGTGATCACCGTCACCGATGCAGAGGACAACACAACGGAACTGACTTACAGCATTTTCTGTACGGCGGCAGAGAGCGGGGAGCGGATCGGAACGGTTCACATCAGCGTGGAAGCAACGACCGTAGGAAGCGGTATTCTGCTGTCACAGGATGTAGATATTTATGAGGGAGAGACTGCGGCGGAGACGGTAGTACGCATGCTGCAGAATAATGGCTATTCTGTTGACTATACCGGAAACTATGAGACCGGTTTTTATCTGGCAAGGATTAGTTCCGAGAGCAATTTTGTCACCGGAAATATTCCGGAGGATTTAAGAACCAAACTGGAAGAACACGGATTTGAAATCTATGATTTTACACCGAACAGCCTCGGAGATTATGATTTTACAAAAGGAAGCGGCTGGATGTATCAGGTAAACGGCGTTTACCCGAACTATGGCTTAAGCGATTACTGTTTCCAGAATGGCGATACACTGCGGCTGCGTTTCACGCTGGCATACGGAGCTGATATCGGGCAGGACATGACCGGCGGTTCAGATAACTGGGGGTATGAATGGTAATGAAAAAGGGAAATGATCAAAAACAAAATGCAGAAAAAAGAAAAAACAGAATGACAGCCCTGCTCATGGCACTGATCCTGTGCGTTGGGATGGTTTCCGGCACAAACAAGGAAGTACGGGCACAGTCTGCATCCCAAAACAGTGAGACGCAAACAGCTTCTGAATCAGACGTTACGACAGAAAATACAGCAAATATAGCAGAAAATACAACAAAAAGTGCAGCAACTGTCACACATTACGAATACACGACAGAAGAAGTAAAAGAAACCATCCAGGGTATTTTTGAGTGGGCCAAGAGCCTTACAAATGCTGACGAGCTGATTGATAAGACCTTTCTGGAAGGGGCGGATACTTCGCTCAATGACTGGTTTGCCTTTGCAGCAGCGAGAAGCGGATACAAGGAAGACTATAAAAGCTATCGAAAAGCGATGGAAACAGCGATCGCCAAAAAATATGGCACAAAAAAAGAAAAACTCGGAAAAGCGACCGAATATCAGAGAGCGGCACTGGTGATCGCGGCTCTTGGCGGTGATCCACAGGCGGTAAGTGACATGGCAGGAGAGAAGAGCATCAATCTGATAGCAGACGGAACGTACAACCGCGGAAAGACAGAACCGCTCGATACGCAGGGAACAAATGCACTGATCTGGGCACTGATCGCACTGGATTCCGGGGATTATGAAGTGCCGGAAGATGCATACCAGAGCCGGGAAGAGATCCTGGCAGAACTTTTAAAAGCACAGGAGAGTGACGGCGGCTTTTCCCTCTCAGCGGGTTCCGGGCAGATGGATGTAGATATCACTGCCATGGCACTGACTGCCTGGCACCATATTACGAAGAAAACAGCGAGGCGAAAGCGGCAGCAGATCTTGCACTGTCCTGGATCTCCGAACATCAGGAAAGTGACGGAGGATTCTGTTCTTCCATGGATACCGGCACAGAAAGCTCTGAGAGTTGTGCACAGGTTCTGACGGCTCTTTGCAGTCTAGGCATCGATCCGCAGAGCGACAGTCGTTTTATCAAAAACGGAAATACCGTGCTTGATAATCTGATGAGCTTTCGTCAGGAAGATGGCGGATTTGTCCATGCTTATGTTTATGATGCGTCCAATCCGGCATCCATACCGGATGAATCCGATTTTCTGGCAGGAGGCCAGGCGGCATACGCACTGACCGCATTCTGCCGCTACAAAAACAATATGAAAAATTTATTTAACTTGCGTCCGGAAAAAGCAACCCTGCTTTCGAAAAATGGCAGTGCCATGCCGGTCATGGTCATCGCAGTGGTGATTGCAGTGATCGCAGCGGCAGTGGTACTGATGTTAAAAAGAAGAAACAAAAAAGAATGATCCGGCACAGAAGAAGCATGGGATGCGATGACAGCAAAAACAGGATTCAGGTGTGCAAAAATACGGTTGGGAAGAAAATTTTAACGGATTTTGCAGAAAGTAAACAGTATAAATATAACAGGACAGTTATGAGAAAGAGAGGGCTTATGAGAAAAACAGAAGCAATGATAAACGAGATTGAAAAAGTAATCATTGGAAAAAGAGAAGTGATCGAACAGGTGCTGATGACAATCCTGGCGAAAGGCCATGTGCTTCTGGAAGATATTCCGGGAGTCGGAAAGACAACGCTGGCACTGAGCTTTGCAAAAGTCATGGGCGTGGACTATCACCGGATTCAGTTTACGCCGGATGTTACTCCTTCCGATGTGGTCGGATTCTCCCTGTACGACAGGCAGAGTGGAGAGTTTCAGTACAAACCGGGGGCAGTCATGTGCAACCTGCTTCTGGCAGATGAGATCAACCGTACTTCCAGCAAGACACAGGCAGCCCTGCTTGAAGTAATGGAAGAAGGAAATGCCACGGTAGATGGAAAAACCTATGAAATCCCGAAGCCATTCACTGTGATTGCCACACAGAATCCGTTCGGTTCTGCCGGAACACAGATGCTCCCGCAGTCTCAGATGGATCGTTTTATGGTCAAACTCTCCATGGGTTATCCGGACTTTGAAAGCCAGATCAATATCCTGCGGGATCGTCAGACGGAGCAGCCGCTGGATTTGCTTCAGATGATCTCATCCCGAGAAGAAGTACAGCAGCTTCAGCAGGAAGTAAAAGAGGTAGAAGTGGCAGATGATATCCTCAGATACATCACACTGCTTGTAGAAGCGACCAGACAGAACGACAAGATCCAGCTCGGCGTCAGCCCGCGAGGAGCACTGGCCCTCAACAACATGGCAAAAGCATCCGCTTACATAAACGGGCGTGATTATGTGATCCCGGATGATGTCCTTCGCGTATTTGCAAAGGTATGTGCACACCGCGTGATCCTGCATCCGCGTGCCAAAGTTGCGGGTATCCAAGCAGAAGAGATCATGGAGCAGATCACACATCAGGTTTCCATTCCGGAGATCAGATAGGAGGAGAACATGAAAAAATCCAGAATCCTTGCCGGCATCTGGATGCTGTTTCTGGTGCTTGCATATCTGGTAAGTGCGAGCATCACCATAGGAATTGCAGCTGTGGCAACCGTTCTGCTCTGCTTTTTCTGCTTTTTTCTTTCGATTGCCATGAAAAATAAAGTAACCTGCTATTTTGAAGTGCCGGACATGGCAGAAAAAGAACAGCAGGTTTACGGGAAACTGATCTTTGAAAACCACAGCCTGCTGCCGGCAGGACGCTTAAGGGCAGAACTTCTGTTTCAAAATCTGCTGACCGGCGAGAAAGAAATCTGCCATCTTGACAGTATGGCAGCGGGGAAAGAAAAGACAGAAACGAAATGGAGTGTTTGCAGTAACTGCTGCGGGGCCATCAGAATATCCGTGCAGAAACTTCTGGTCAGTGACATGCTGGGACTGTTTTTGAGCGAGCAGAAGCTTAACATCAGCGATACCATGATCGTGCTTCCGGAAATGAAAACGGTGGAAGTACAGGTCGGGGACAGTTTTACGACCGACTGGGAAAGCATACAATATTCCGAACAGAAAAAAGGGGACGATCCGGGAGAAACCTTCGGGATCCGGGAATACCAGCCAGGTGACAGCACGAAGATGATTCACTGGAAAATCTCACAGAAACTGGGAGAACTTTATGTGAAGGAACCGGGACTTCCGGTAGAAAATGCAGTGCTTCTGTTTTTTGAAACAGCAAAACTGACCGGGGATAGCAGAACTTCAGATCAGGCAGAACTGATGGAAAAATTGATCTCCGTTTCCGAAAATCTGACGGAGAAAGGGATGCATCACAAGATCGGCTGGTACGATCAGAAAAAAGAGCAGCTTTGTATGGAAGAAATCGACTCCGCAGATAACCTTGCCCAGATCATACACGGCTTACTTTCACTGGAGAGAAAAGAAAAAACATTCACAGGCTTGCAGGAATATGCACAGAAATATCAGGAACAGCCATTTGGACATATTCTCTATTTTACCGCAGAAGATCCGGGAAATCTGGCAGATCTCTTTGCATGGCAGTGCAGTTTCCAGACCGTACGGCCAGGAGAAGATGTCGGTATCCTGCTGATTTAGGAGTGAAACATGAAGAAACACAGAAAAATTCAAAAAAAGCAAGAAACAGAACTGCACGTTCAGGTTGCAGAGAAGCCGGAAAACCAGAAAGAAAATGTCGGAGAAGCACTTGCCTGTTTCTGCATTTATGTCGGATGGTATCTTATGGTGATGCAGTTTTGCAGGGCATCTCTGGCGATGACTCTTTCTGGCAGTGTGGGAGCGATTCTACTTGTGATGGCCGTTCTTGTAAATGGACAAAAAGAAAAGAAATTCATACAGAAAATCGTGCATGAAATTCTGGCAGCGGCAGTTCTTTGTTTTCTGATCAGCTTTACGATCCGAAAGGGCTGGATCTTTCAGGGAGCACTGATCGCCGGAAACGGGCTGCTTGAGACGATCGGGAGAAATATGCGAACCTTTGAGCCGGATTATGTACTTACGATTTCCGAACCTTTGCAGCCATTTGTTACAGCCGTTTTTTATGTCACAGCAGGCATGGTTCTGGCAGCTCTTCTGGAATTTTTAAGGGTCAGCAAAAGCTGCATCGGAACGATTCTCGTCAGCCTTATTCCGGGAGTTCTGCTTCTGATCTGGCAGAAAGAAGCAGTTCTTTTTCCGGTGCTTCTGATCTATGCAGGTCTTCTCTGCCTTGTTGCCTTTCGGAAAAAAGAAAAAGGTCTGGCACAGTTACAGACAGATGTGATGCTGCTTGTGTTATTTGCGGCAGTGACGGCAGCCGGATTTTTCATGCTTCGGGGAAAAGCTTCGAGTTTTTCGCCAGACAATCCGTTCTCGCAGAAAGTACAGAAATTGGCAGAACAGATCCGTTATGGGAAAAAGACGGTGGATTCCCTGCCGGAAGGACAGTTCCGGGGGCTTGGAAACCTGAAACTGACCGATGAAGCCGCTCTGAAAGTGACCATGGAACATCCGGATTCTCTCTATCTTCGTGGATTTGTCGGCAGTATTTACACAGAAGACGGCTGGAAACAACAGGATGCAGATGAAATTTATGATAAAAAAGATCTGTTTTACTGGCTTCACAAAGAAAACGTTTCCGGGCTTCAGCAGCTTACCGCTCTTTATCAGCTGGAAAATCCTGCAGACGATGACACCGGAAATATGACTGTCACGACCATTGGTGCGAGCCGGAAATATGCTTATGTGCCGTATGAGCTGAGTACGCTTCCGGATACGCTGGAAAATGTCCGAAGTTTTGGAGATGACCGCCTGATCCCGGAAGGATTCCGGCCGCAAAAGACGATTTCGTTTCCGGTACACAGCAATCTGATCAGAAAGTATCCGCAGATCGCATCCGTATATTATCAGGATCAGGATACGGAGGCATTTGCAGAATACAAAAAATGCGAAAACAGCTACAATGCATATGTATATGACCACTATCTGCAGGTACCGGATTCTCTGAAACAGATGCTTACAAAAGTGCTGGCTTCTGATTCGGATGAGAAAGACAGCGAACATGTTACGTCTCATATTTCCTATGAAGAGGCAAATACCAGGATTACCGGATATTTAAATGAGAACATCACTTATACAGAAGAGATCGATCCGAAGAATACAGATGCATCCGGAGAAGATCAGAAAACAGATGCAAAGACCGGAAATTTTGTGACCGATTTTCTGATGACGGAGAAGAAAGGCTATTCCGTGCATTATGCATCGGCGGCTGTTCTGATGTACCGCTGCTTCGGAATCCCGGCACGCTATGTCGAGGGTTATCTGGTCACGCCGGAGATGGCAGAAAATGCTCAGGATGACGGAACGATCTATGTGACTGGAAAAGAGGCCCATGCATGGGTGGAAATCTATCAGGACGGCATCGGATGGATCCCGATGGAAGTGACGCCGCCGTATCTCGATAAAATGGAACGCCCGGATTTCGAGACGGTTTCCTGGCAGGGAGCACAAAATCAGGGAGCTTCTGAGCAGACGGACACAGCAGAACAGATCAAAGATGAAGAGCAGACAAAGCCGGAAACCAGGAAAGGCAGAAAACAGCTGCCGGTTCGGAAAATTCTGATCGTTGTGATCCTTTTGCTGATACTGGCACTGATCCTGTGGATCGCTTATCAGATTTTAAAATATCGCAAAAAATGGAAAGAAAAGAATCGGGCGATGTATTCGAAAGATGCCTCACAGGCGATCCGAAGCTGTTATGCACAGCTAAGGTGCTGGCTTATGTACGACGGAGTCCGGATAAAGGGAGGCTCCAGATATCAGATCTGCGAAGAACTGAGCAGAAAGTATAGCTCCGAGATGGCAGATCAGTATCGGAAAGTGACAAGACTGGCAGAAAAAGCCGCATACAGCAGCCATGCCATGGAAGAAAAACAGGCAGAAGAAGTCCGGGTATTTCTTATGAGTACCCAAAAACAGATATTAAATGAAAAGAATCTGTTTCAGAAATGGAAGATGCAGCTGAAAGTCCTCTCCTGAAACACCGGACAGGATCTCCGGCAGATCACAGAGGCACAAAAGGATAAGCAGAGCCGGTAATTGCTTGACATTTCCGGCAAATCAGCTTATCATACGAATATTGTGACCAGAAATCGGTGCCGTCCGGCATCCATAAAAGGGGTATCATGATCAGCCAAATGGACTGCTGAATGATACAGAAACAGGAAAGGATAACGTATGTCTTATATTATTGTATTTTTCATATCAATGGTTCCGCTGATCGAACTTCGAGGAGCGATTCCATATGCCATAGCCCAGGGACTGCCGTATGTGCCGTCCTACATCATAGCAATTCTCGGAAATATGCTTCCGGTGCCGTTTATTTATCTGTTTGCCAGAAAAGTACTGCTCTGGGGAGCCGACAAACCGGTCATCGGAAAGTTCTTCACCTACTGTATCGAGAAAGGTGAAAAAGGCGGAAAGAAACTTCAGGCGACCGCAGGAAAAGGCCTGTTTGTGGCACTGTTGCTGTTCGTAGGTATTCCGCTTCCGGGAACCGGAGCATGGACCGGAACACTTGCGGCAAGCTTTTTGGATATGGATTTTAAGTCCAGTATCATCGCAGTCATGCTCGGCGTTATGCTCGCCGGCATCATCATGGGACTTGCATCCGCAGGACTGCTCGGGGCAGTCAGTGCATTGTTTGCAGTGTAAGGTTTTTTATGGTTGACCTTATTTTCAGATAATGGTATGCTAAGAGATAAGGGAAACAGATAGTTTCCTTTCAATAAAGCGTGGTATCTGATACCGGGAAAGGAGAATTGTTATGGTAAAAAGAAATATCGTACTTGGCAATGTAGCAAATGTTCAGGAGTTCAACAGAATCTGCGGACATATGGATTTTGATGTAGATCTGGCACAGGGCAAATACCTGGTAGATGCAAAATCCATCATGGGCATTTTCAGTCTGGACATGGAAAAACCATTAGAGCTGTGTGCAAATACAAACGATGAAGCTTTGATTGACGAAAAGTTCAAAGCTTTTATCCAGTAATTGCAGATGTTAAAAAAAGCAATACAAAGATATGCAGTCGCTTTTGGCATGGCAGCAGCCATGTTCGCCGCAGGAGCCGGGGGGATACAGAGAGCAAATGCGGCAGAGATTGCAGATCAGGCAGGAAGTGTACAGGAGTCTGAGACCGTGCGGCAAAGTGAAACGCCGCAGGAGTCCGAGATGCAGAGGCAGCCTGAGACTATACAGCAGTCCGAAACGACCGGCCAAAGTGAGACACTTCCTCTGAAAAATGTTAAAAATGCACCGAAGCTTTCTGGAAAATGGGTAAAACAGCACGGAAAGGTTCGGTTTCTTTCACAGGATAAGACTTATGCAACAAAGACCTGGGCAAACATAAAAGGCAGATATTATTATTTTGATAAAAACGGTTTCCGCCGCCAGGGGCTGTTCCGCTATCGCAATGGAAAGACGTACTATCTTGGCAAAAAGGGAGCGATGGTCACCGGATGGCAGAAGATCAGAAAGCACTGGTACTATTTCGGCAAAAACGGTGCCATGAAGAAAGCGTCCTGGATCAGGACAAAGACCGGTTATGCCTATGTAGATGCAAAAGGAAAGCGGCTGGTAAGCAGCTGGGTCAAAGTAAAAGGCAAAAAGTACTATATCGATGAAAAAGGCGTCAAAGTGACAAAGAGCCGTTACATTGGCAATAAAGCTTATTATTTTGACAAAAAAGGTGTTTATCATAAGGACAAAAAGATCAAAGAGCGGCTGATCAACCCGAAAGGAAAGATGGTGGCACTGACGTTTGATGATGGTCCGGGACCTTATACCGACCGTCTGTTAAAATGCCTGAAGAACAACCGGGCAGCAGCGACTTTCTTCCTGGTTGGGACGAGTATCGCAAATTATCCGGATACGATACAGCAGATGGCAAAACAGGGATGCGAGATCGGAAATCACACCTGGGATCATGCAAGCCTTTCATCTTTAAACGGCAGTTCCATACAGAGTGAGATCAGCAGCACAAATGCTCAGATCCGTGCACTCACCGGCCACAATGCGACGCTGGTGCGTCCGCCGTATGGAGCCTACAACAGCAATGTGCAGATCAATGCGGGAGCACCGCTGATCCTGTGGAGCATTGATACCCTGGACTGGAAGACAAGAAACGCCAAGAATACGATAAATGTGGTTATGAATGAAGTGAAAGACGGTTCGATCATCCTGATGCACGATATCCACAGCCCGTCTGTGGATGCAGCAGAAGTGCTGATCCCGAAACTGATCGCATCCGGTTATCAGTTAGTTACGGTCAGTGAACTGGCAAAATACCGCAGTGTGGCTATGTACAGCGGAGGCGTGTACAATGCCTTTTACCGCTGAGTAGATTTTATGGATCCAAGTAGCAAAGAAAGCGGATTGCGAATATCCGCTTAACATGAAATAAAGCTGGAGTATAATCGAAAGATATACCCCAGCTTTTCGTTACTTTGTGATGTGAGATTTATGATGCCTGCGGATTGTTCCGTGTGTCGCACTCCCACAATCCCTGGCATCATATCTATTCTGCTTCGTGTTTTGCGACAGCGGCTTCTACGAATCCACGGAACAGCGGATGCGGACGGTTCGGGCGGGACTTCAGTTCCGGATGAGCCTGTGTTCCGATGAAGAACGGGTGATCCGGAAGTTCTACCATTTCCACGATACGTCCATCCGGAGAAATACCGGAGAGCATCATGCCGTTTTCTGTGAGCACTTTGCGGTAATCGTTGTTAAATTCATAACGATGACGATGACGTTCATGGATCGTTTCTTCACCGTAAAGCTTATAAGCCAGGGAAGATTTATCCAGTACACAAGGATAAGAACCAAGTCTTAAGGTACCGCCGATATCCTCGATGCCGTCCTGCTCCGGCAGAAGTGCAATGACCGGATGGGTAGTATTAGGATCCAGTTCGATGCTGTGTGCGTCATTGTAGCCAACCACATGGCGGGCGAATTCAACAACCGATAACTGCATGCCAAGGCAGAGCCCAAGGAATGGGATCTTGCGGATACGGGCAAATTCGATTGCCGTGATCTTGCCTTCGATGCCACGGTCACCGAAACCGCCAGGTACCAGGATGCCATCCATATCACCGAGCACTTCTTCGACGTTACTGTTGTTGAGCAGTTCGGAATCCACCCACTTGATATTTACAGTCGCATGCTGTGCGATACCGCCGTGTTTCAGGGCCTCCACAACACTGATGTAAGCATCGTGCAGCTGGATATATTTGCCTACCAGAGCGATATTCACTTCTTTTGTCGGATGACGCAGAGCATTTACCATAGCTTTCCAGTCTTCCAGGTCCGGCTCCGGGCAGTCAAGCTTCAGGCAGTCGCAGACAACCTGTGCCAGATGTTCTTTTTCCATGGCAAGCGGTGCTTCGTAGAGATATTCCACATCAAGATTCTGCAGAACATGGTCACTTGGCACGTTACAGAACAGTGCGATCTTGTCCTTGATGCCATTGTCAAGCGGCAGCTCGGAACGGCATACGATCACATCCGGCTGGATTCCCATACCCTGGAGCTCCTTTACGCTGGCTTGTGTCGGCTTGGTTTTCATTTCACCTGAGGCACGCAGGTAAGGGATCAGAGTAACGTGGATCAGGATCGCATTTTCATGTCCGACATCGTGCTGGAACTGACGGATGGACTCCAGGAATGGCTGACTTTCGATATCGCCGACCGTACCGCCAACTTCAATGATCGCAATGCTGGTTTCGTCTGATGTAAAATCGCGATGGAAACGGCTCTTGATCTCATTGGTGATATGAGGGATGACCTGTACCGTTCCACCGCCGAAATCTCCGCGGCGTTCTTTCTGCAGAACGGACCAGTAAATCTTACCGGTTGTGACATTGGAATTTTTCGTCAGACTTTCGTCGATAAAACGCTCATAATGTCCAAGGTCCAGGTCTGTCTCAGCACCGTCGTCGGTTACAAATACCTCACCATGCTGGATCGGATTCATCGTTCCCGGGTCGATATTGATATAAGGATCGAATTTCTGCATCGTTACTTTGTAGCCACGTGCTTTCAGAAGTCGTCCGAGGGATGCGGCTGTGATACCCTTTCCCAGTCCGGAAACAACACCTCCTGTTACAAATACATATTTTACTGACATAATTTCCTCCGTTCTGTGCACAAAACACGCATTTTTTTTGACCAGATATTAAGTTCCTAAAAAAAATACGGAAAAGATTATACACTATGCAAAGAAAAAAATCCAGTAAATCATACTGGATTTTTCAAAAAAGTACAAAGAAATTTTAGTGATAGTTTTTGTTGTTCTCATATTTTGCTTCCATCGTGAACTGGATACCGAGCTGTTTCAGCTTTTTGATATCCACCGGGGAGAGCATAACAGAAGTATGTGCCTGGCATTCGGCAAGTTTCGGCAGCTGTTTCATAGCCAGAGCAGCATCTTCATGAGCGGCGGCACTGATGGACAGGGCGATCAGGACCTCATCGGTATGCAGCCTCGGATTGCGGCTTCCGAGGTAAGCAGTTTTCAGACGCTGGATCGGCTCCAGAGATTCCGGTGCAATGATATTTTTCTCGTGGTCAATGCCGGCAAGCTCTTTTAAGGCATTTAACAGAACCGCAGAAGCGGCACCGAGCAGGTCAGAAGTCTTTCCGGTGATGATCCTGCCGTCCGGCAGTTCTATAGCAGCAGCCGGAGCACCGGTCAGTTCTGCGACACGTCTTGCAGCCGGAACAACCTTGCGGTCGGTTGCAGTAACGCCGGCCTGGTTCATGATCAGCTCGATCTTATAAACTTCCTCTTCCTGATTGCGTCCGGTCAGAAGTCCGTTCAGTGCGTTGAAGTAGCGGCGGATGATCTCCTGGCGGGAAGCTTCCTGGCAGAGTGCATCATCGCAGATGCAGTTCCCGGCCATGTTGACGCCCATGTCAGTCGGAGACTGATAAGGGCTTTCGCCGTAGATCTTTTCAAACATTGCTTTTAAAACCGGGAAGATTTCCACATCACGGTTGTAGTTTACCGTGGTAAATCCATAAGCTTCCAGATGGAACGGATCGATCATGTTGACATCGTTCAGGTCAGCCGTTGCTGCCTCATATGCCAGGTTGATCGGATGTTTCAGCGGAATGTTCCAGATCGGGAAAGTCTCGAATTTCGCATATCCGGCACGGATACCTCTGCGATGCTCCTGATAAAGCTGAGATAAGCAGGTAGCCATCTTTCCGCTTCCAGGACCAGGGGCAGTGATCACGACCAGAGGGCGGGAAGTTTCGATGTAGTCATTTTTACCGAATCCCTCATCACTTACGATATGAGAAACATTATTCGGATAACCCGGAATCATATAGAGGGTGTAAACCTTGATGCCGAGTTTGATCAGACGTTGTTTAAACAGGTCTGCACTGGTCTGTCCGGAGTATTTTGTGATAACGACACTTCCGACAAAAAGTCCACGTTCTTCGAAAGAGTCGATCAGACGCAGTACATCGGTATCGTAAGTGATGCCGAGGTCGCCGCGGATTTTATTTTTTTCAATATCCACCGCACTGATGACGATGACGATCTCTGCGTGCTCGGACAGCTGCATCAGAAGCTGAAGCTTGGAATCCGGCTCAAATCCCGGCAGTACACGGGAAGCGTGGTAGTCATCAAATAACTTTCCGCCAAATTCCAGATAAAGTTTGTCTCCGAATTTGTCAATACGCTCGCGGATACAGCGAGACTGTGTAGCAAGATATTTTTCGTTGTCAAATCCTTTTTTCATATGATTAAGAACCTTTCCTAAAAATTCAAGTCGGATGCACGCAAGAACCGGCGTGCATTTCCTTGTTACAAAGTAACTCTTGCACTAGTATACAATAAATCATACCCGTTCGGCTACCGTTTTTTTAGAAAAGATTCATAATTGTGAGCTTTTTTTCACAATCTATATATTGATTTCTTCTGAAACTGTACTTATAATGGGATAAGTTGGAGTTTGCATATGAGGAGGACAAAAATGGACAACAATCAGATGCAGGGCGGCGGTCCTGGCAGACCACAGGGACCGGGTGGACAAAAGCAGCCGGACAATGGTCGCAATAAGAACAATGGGAAAAAGCAAGGCGGCGGCAAAAGCATTCTGGTTTTTCTGGTGATTACTTTGATTGTGATGCTTGCCACGAATATCGTTACCAGTATGGTAAAAGATACAACCGAGCGTAAGATCAGCTATAATCAGTTTATTAACATGGTTGACCGCGGAGAGGTCGAATCTGTAGAGATCGGTTCCAACCGAATCGACATCAACCTGAAAAATCAGCCAATACCGGGTGTGAAGATCACCTGTTATACAGGTATCATGGACGATCCGACACTGACAGACCGACTGCTCAAGGCAGGTGTACAGTGTAGCAAAACCGTACCGGACAATTCTTCTTACCTGATCTTAAATATCGTGGCAAATGTTCTGCCGCTGGTTATGATCGGATTTATTTTCTACTTTTTCATGCGTCGTATGGGATCAGGCGGCGGAGTCATGGGTGTCGGCAAGAGCAAGGCAAAAGTTTACGGCGAGAAGGAAACCGGTGTGACCTTCCAGGATGTTGCCGGACAGGATGAAGCAAAAGAATCGCTTCAGGAAGTCGTAGGATTTCTCGAAGATCCGCAGAAATACGTGAAGATCGGAGCGAAGCTGCCGAAAGGAGCACTGCTTGTCGGCCCTCCGGGTACCGGTAAGACAC
>OHAD01001005.1_pt1 | contig 29381 bp, 19 predicted proteins | sample 1577011 | NCBI WGS metagenome assembly OHAD01 (sample SAMEA3541510, study PRJEB24748) | human gut metagenome | biome: human gut; feature: human-associated habitat; material: faeces | place: China | collected 2012 | reverse complement strand
CCCTTCTGCCTGATCCCGGATATTCACCTGCAGATACTGCCACTGGATATGGGTCCGGCCTTCATACTGGAAGGCGATGCGCAGCCGCACCGAAGCGATAGTGGGATAAATTTCCTGGGCATAGGCGGTGATTTCCACAGTGCCGGGAATTTCTGCTCCATCCGAATCCACAGCCCATTGGGCCCAGATCATCTCCCGCATTTCTTCGCCCACTTCTTCGATCTCCACAATGTGGATCTCTTCCACAGTTTGTTTCTCGCCGTTCATCCACAATTCCAGATCCTGGGCGGTGTAATTCTGCTTCTGCTCTGTTTCCCCTGCTTTCAGCACAAACTCCAACGGGGGAAGCTGCACTTCCGCCGTCTCCACTTCCAGCGACAGGGCGCTGGTGGCCTGATAGCCGACGCCGCCATAGGTGAAACCATAGGCCAGCGTCATCTGGGTGGCCCCCAATGCCTGACGGCTTTCAGCAGCCAGGGAAATGGCGCTGAAATCGGTTTCCACCTGGGTGAAGTAGGCAGGATCAAATTCCGCCGTCAAAGCAGTCATCTGAATTTGTTCTTTCAGCTTTTCGGGCAGAGGCCTGTTTTCCCCATCCCGCAATTCCAGCGGCACTTCCACCCGTTCCTCGGTGAATACCTTCACCGGCAAGGGATCGGCCGCGGCCAGGCGCAGATTGGCTGTCACATTGATCGTTACATCCAGGGTATAGGTCTTTCCATTCACCTGATAGGATACCGTCACTGTGGTGCTGCCCGCCTGAAGGGCTGTGACCTGTACGGTGCAGTCGTTCTGTGAGCTGCCGGTCAGCTTGGCCTGAGCGATTGCCGGCGCAGCACTTTCCACCCACCACTGTCCTCCCGGCTCCACGCCGGACAAGGTGAAGGTTTCCTCCCAGACCGCTCCTCCTTTTTCCTCCGAATAATCGGCAAAAAGATCCAGATTTACCGGCAGAGCGCCGCTGGGACGGCGGATACCTTCCAAGGGCCAGTCGCCGTAATGCACATTGGCCAGCTTACTTTCCACCAGATTGCTGGACTGGGTAAGAATGGTGGGGAAGGGATAATCTTTGCCCAGCAGACTGGGATCGCTGCCAAAGCTGTACCGTCCATCCAAGGAGTCGCCCTGATCTGTTTCAGTAGTGACGGTGGAGAATTTGCCTCCATTGTTATTGAGGCTTTTCAGCAATCCATCCTCATTTTTCGTGTCGGCCATTTTGTCATAAGTGAGGGAATGTACTTCCTCCTCCTTAATATCCGTGCGGTCCAACGAAATGGGTCCGTCATTGGCTGCCAGGACCACCGAGCCCAAATAATATGTATTCTCATAATTGGTCCAGCCATGGTCGGCTTTTCCGTCCCCGGCCTGTCGGTTCAATTCACCGCTGCCCCCCACGGCATACAGCCCTTTGATGTAACCGTTGGAACTGGCGGCAGGGATCTGGATATAGGTATAGCAGATGACCAATGTGTTTTGCAGATTCTGTCCCGACTGGCCCACATTGACGCCCTGCCGGCCTCCCACCTGCAACGGCTTCATGTAAATACCGCCCACGACGCCGCCCACATAGATGCCTTTGGGATCATAGGAGTTGGGATTCATATCCATAGCGGTGGAGGTAGAGGCCACCGTAATGTTTCCGCCGGAATAGCAGCTGCTGATACTTCCCTGGCAGCTTCCTACCAGTCCTCCCACACGCACATTGTCGTTGTCCCGGGAGTCCAGATAGATATTGGTCACCGCTGAGCAGCCGGTCAGGTCCATATCGGCCACGCCAATAAGGCCTCCCAGTCCGGTGCCGCCCCAGCCGCCGCCTTTGGTGGATTGATGGGTATCTTTGATGGTGTAGCCTGCCACCGTGCAGTTGCTGACGGCGCTGCCTTGGGTGGAGTTGGAGCCTACCAGCCCGGCCAGGCCGCCGATGGCATACCACCGGCTGTCGCCGCTATTATCTCCTTCCACCGTTGCTTTGCCATCTGTGGAATAAAGCACGATGTTTTTCAGCGTTCCGTTGAACACCGCCCCAAAAAGGCCTACGCAGGAGGACTCCGACTGTCCCTTGATGTTCACATCGGCGATCATATAGTCATTGCCGTCATAGCTGCCGCCGAACCAGCCGAAAAGATTGCCCGGATAACCGCTCGTCTCATCATACACTTCTGCAATAGGGGTATAGACCACTCCCTTTTCCCCTTCCAGGTCATGGGTCTGTTCCCAATAGAACTTCCGCTCCGTCCAAGCTCCCCATTTTCCATAGGAAAGGTAGGGATAATTGACACAGTTCCACTCGTCCATCCGCCAGTTTGTACCATACCGGTTGCTGTTCCAGTTGATAAACTGGAGCTGGTCGATGGAACGCACTTCGTAGGGGTTATCCTGGGTGCCTGGCCGCTGGGTGGGCGTCCCCAGCGCTGCCACACCGCCATTCAGGCCCATGGCGTCGGCAAAGAAGGGGTTGAAATTCACGCTCAGGCTGCGGCCGTTGCCAGAAAGAGTCCAGGTCCCCACAGGCTGCGTTGTGCTTCCCGTTCCTGTCCCTTGGACATACAGGCCCTTCTGAACACCCACATCCCAGGTGTCATAACTGTGGAATACATAGCGTCCTCCCATCAGGGCGGACAAAGCCTCGTTGACTGTCCCATTTTCACTGGCGCTGCCAATGGAGAAATCCTGGCCTTTCTGATAGCCGATCCCGGGACTATACAGCCCGGGCCGGTAAGAGCTTTGGTGGAAATAGCCATAACCATACTGGGTGACTACGCCATTGTCCCCGTGGGCATCCGAAAGAGTAGAACTGTAAATGGCCTGATTTCCTCCATCGGAAATGGCGCTGAGATGATAGGAAGAAACTCCATCAATAACCAGCTCTTCCCAATAATAGACGCCCATGCTTCCCAGATCCATCCGATCCGGCCAGGCTCCGTAGTGGATATACTGCCCCCCAGCCTCCGTCAGAGTGCCGGGATAAGGATACTCTCCTTGCGCCGCAGACACCGGTCTTCCCATGCCCATGGCGTCCACCGCCGTGCTTGCCTGCTGCCCGGCCAGCTGGGCCCAGGTCACCGAAGTGGCCCCATCATCCTCATACTGCGCTCCGTAATTTTCGCCCAGATAGGAAAAGTTTCCCTGATCCAGATAAACGCAGTCATAGGTGGGATCGGCACAGAACCCAAACCGCAGGGCTCCGCCTTCGGCGGAAAGGGCCGCCGCGGCATAGCTGCGCCGGATGGTCGCTTCATTCCGTCCGGCAAAACCGCAGGCATACACCGTGCCATACCGGGCCCGGCTGACATCCACCTTGCCCACGCCATAGCATTGGTCGATGGTGCCTCCAGGCCCATTGCGGCCTGCAAAGCTGCCTGCATAGGCATCAGACAGGTTGGCCTGTGCGGTCACGGTCTTTGTCTGGGCCGTGCTGGAATGGATATAGCCCTCATTGAGCCCCGCCAAACCGCCCAGATAGACGATACTTTGCTCATAACAGCTGGCCCGGATCTCTCCGCCATACACAGCACAGTTTTCCACCGTGCCGCCGCTATAGCCCACCAACCCGCCCACATAGAGGGGTTGGGTGCTGTTCCCTTTGCGGTTGATCTGGAGGACCTGGTTCTCATCCATCTGATAGACCACATCCTGAAGCACGCCTGTGCTGTAGCCAAACAATCCCACATAAGAGCATTCTTTTCCGTTCAGATCGGTGGTGGCCAACTGCACACCCCGGATCTCATGGAAGCCACCATTGTAATTGCCCCGGAAAGGACTCTGGTAGCTGGTGCCCACCGGATGCTGCTTCCAATTTCCAGTAAACAGATCATAGGCCTGGTAAACAGTATAATCCATGTCCAGATGCTGCAAAAACCGATACTGGTTCTGGCTGGCAAAATAGGCATCAAAACTGCTCAGATCCCAAAAATGCCGGGGGGACCGAAGGAGCACCGGCAGCTGCCGGGCCATCTGGTCCAGATCCAGTCCCTCTTCATAGTCCAGAATGGCGATGGCATACCGGGGATCGTGGGCAAAATGAGGATTGTAATAGTACTCTTTGACCATATCCTCTGTGATGTGCTGGATGGTGATCTTCTGATAAAAATCCGTAGACGCATGGGTGGTATTCACCACCTGTGTGGGCAGGGGGAGAAGGTAATAGTCATTTTCCTTCCCCAGATCCTGCACATCCTTCATCACATAGTAGTCTGTTTCCTTCTGATAGGTAAACTTTTCTGTCTCTTCTCCCATTTTCCCCTGATAGGTCACTTCCAGCGTGGCCCCCAGGGTGGCAATGGAATCGGTGCTCTGGTAGGCCACGGCATAACCGTCCTCTGTCACCAGTCGATCGTCTTTCAAATGGCTGACATCGCCGCCGCTGAAGCCATAGCTGCCGTCTTCATAACATTCATAATAAACCAGGCTGCCCTTTTGGAACTGAGCGCCCCAGTCTCCCCAATGCTCCAGAGAGGGAAGGCCAGGATACCGGTAGCTGGTGAGAGACAGGGTGGTCTGCAAATTATAAGGGTGCGATTGAGCGGCGCTGAGTGAATCAAATGTCCCACGGCCAAACAGGGAATCCCATTGGCTCTCATCCAGCAGTTCTTCATAGGAAAGAGCCAGGCCGGCATGATTTTCCAGGAAACCGAACTGGTCGGAATCCAGATAGTAGGCATTCAGATAGCCCCCATTCTGACACAAGGGGTAATTGATCACATTTCCTGTGGTAAACAGCATGGCACTGTAAGAGGATGTGACCGTCCCGTTGCCCATGCCCAGGCACAGCCCGGCGGCCATGCCTCCTTCCGGACTTTGCACAAAGCCCACGGCATAGCTGCTGTCCACTGTTGCGGTGTCACCCGCATTCAGTCGTCCCACAAGCCCTGCGGCCTCCGGCGCCTGGACATAGCAGGCCCCATAGGACTGAGCGATCGCCACGCTGTCCCCTTGACCCACAAGACCACCGGCGGCTAGGTTGCTGCTCACCAAAGTAGAGGCGGAGCACCCTGTAACCGTCCCGTTTGTCAAGCGGCCTACCAGACCACCTACCATTCCCTGGCCGGTGATCTGATAATCCAGGCCATCCTGGCTGTTGCCCAGCAGCTGCTGGAGGGTAGTTCCATCTTCCCGGCGGTTGTTCCAATAGACCTGACAGCCGGTGATGGACACAAACTTCCCTTCTCCCAGCAAAGCGCCGGTGGGGGTGCTGCCTCCTGTCACGCTGGTATCCACCAAATGAATGTTTTTCAGCTGCCGGTAAGCGTCCTCTGTCCCCTCCATCTGGCCGAACACGCCAGCAGGCTGATCTTCCCGGCTCTTGGCTGTCAGGCCGGTGATGGCAAAGCTGCCGCCATCGTAGCTTTTCAGTTCTTCATTGAAAACAGGCTGGAAAATGTAATCTTCCACCTTTTCCACATCTCCCAGCTGCTGGGCCTGGGTCTTGCCCTCCACCTGGGAGAAGGTTTTATCCAGGTTCTGCAAATGGCGCAGGCAGGTAATATAGGCCGTGTCCCCGCCGCTGTCTTTGGCAAACAGGCTGTTGTCCTGGGCTGTTTTCTGGGCGCCATTCACCTTCAGTGTGCCTTTATAGGACACCTCGGCCACAATGGTAAAATCTTCTCCATAGGTCAAGGTTGCGCCGGGAGCAGAAAACAGATCCGCAAAATGCTTGCCTTCCTCCAAAGACTCCAGGGCCCAGGTGCTCTCATAAATCAAATAGGCGATGTCCGGCTTTTCCTCCTGGTTTCCCATATCCAGGGTCAGCGGAATCTTCTGTCCCTGGTATTCCAGCTCCACATCCAGACTCACCCGGTCGGCCTGCCCGATCATCTGAAGGGCGCGGGGAACCCAATGAGTCACCTGCACCTGCAGATCGTTGTCATTTGTGATCTGAATCACCGGCGTGCGCAAAGACAGGGCCGTGCCGCTTTCGGCCGACTCGCCCCCATAATAGCCGATCATGGGGCGGCTTTTCATCCGTTCTTCTTTGTCCGCCTTTCGCCACCGCATATAAAAATCGGCAAAGTCGGCAAGCTCCCCTTCCACCGGCAAAGTGTCATCGGAATAGAACACATCCACCACGCTGGCGCTTTCCGGCTCATAGGAGATGTAAAAATCCCCATCCCACAAAGCAGGGTCGATGGCCTCCTGGGGCAAAAGCTCCTTCATGGCCTCTTCATCGCTGCTGTGCACATAGTAGACGGTGATCTGGGTGGTGGCCTCGTCCCCCTCGCTGGGTATGATCTCCACATGGTCGATCCGGTTTTGGTCATCCGCTTTTACAGCCGCTTTTTTCACCTTATCGCTGCCGATCAATATGGCTCTGTTCTGGGCCGCCATGAAGATCTCCCGGGCGGCATTGTCCAGCTCCTTCAGCTGCAGATGACGCACATAGGCCACCACACCCACAATGGAAACCCCCAACAGGATCACTGTGATCGCTATGACAACAAGCATTTCCTGCACAGTAAAGCCCTGTTGTTTTTTTCTCAGGGGATTGGGCATTTTTCTTCCTCCTATGTACGCCAAGACCATGTGGTCAAAATAGTATCATTCCAAAGATTTCAGAACGCAACGCCCTTTCTGGCTCTTTTTCACCTGATAGAGCATTTGGTCTGCCAAGCGATACAGTTCCTGAAAGGGAATGGGCCGGCTGCTGTATACCCCGCCCATAGACAAAGTGGAACCGGCCTCGGGCCATTTCTCCTCCATCATCGTTCGATAGGAGTCGATGAGCCGCTGCAGCTTGCTTTTCAGCGGGGCCACATCGTCCCAGTCCGATGCAAAAATGGCAAATTCATCGCCGCCCAGCCGATACACCACATCGGTCTTTCGGAAAGACCGGCGCAGCATTCCCGCCACGGCACAAAGCGCCTCATCGCCCTGATCGTGACCATAAATATCATTCACATGCTTGAATTTATCCAAGTCGATGATAACGAACAAATACCGGGAGACCTGCTGCAGCTGCTGCTGAATGCACGCTTCCCCGCTTTTCCGGTTGCGTATGCCGGTGAGGGGATCGGTGAGAGCCGCCCGTTCCAGGCAGGCCCTGCTGTGCACCTGCCGGGAAATATCCACCAGCACGCTGACGATGGTATCCTGGCCGTCCACCGCCACAGTGCGCCGGCCGATGTTATGTACCCACAGACTGCTGCCGTCTTTTCTCTTCAAACGATGCTGGATCTCATACTGATCTCCTGGCCAGCGCAGCCCGGCCAGCTCTTCCCGCACCCGTTTTCTGTCCTGGGGATGGATCATATTGATGATCAAACCCTGGAATGCATCCTCCAGCTCCCGGAGATTTTTGTAGCCAACCATATCCAAAAAACGCTGATTGGCCACATACAGGGGAAATCCTTCTTCCAGATATCCCCCCAGTATTCCGCCGGGCATAACCTGCCCCAGCAGTTCCATCCGTTCCCGCAGATCCTGTCTGCGCTCTTTTCCGCCTTCCCGGGTGGCAAACTGCAAGGCCGCAAAATCCCCCGTCCGCACGGTTGTTCTCCCCTGGGACAGGTGGAGAGTATCCAGCAAATACCGGTCATTTTCCCAATGAAACCCTGCCGTCAGCCGCACCGGAGCAGAATTTTCCTCCTGCTCCTGTTCAGGGGACAGCATACAGCTGCAATCCCAACATCCTGCCGCCCGTTCCCGGGCCGCAAAATCAGCGATGGTATAGGATATGGGGCTCTTCTTCTGAAAAACTTTGGAGTTCATCATCTGCGCAAAGGCCTCTTTGCTCAGAACCCGCTCTCCTTCCCAGACGCCTACGCCAAAAAAGCCGGGAGAAAGCAGCTCCAGAGTCCCCGGGACATCCCGCTGGGTGAAATAGCGATGCAAAAAAGTGCGAAGGGCTTCTTCCACGATCTCATGCTCTTTTTCCTTCCGCATCCCGCTCTCTCCTTTCCCATCACATCTGGCTGACCAGGCGATACAGGTCCCGCAGCTCCATGGGACGGAAATAATAATACCCCTGGATCATATCGCAGCCTGTATTGAGAATGATCTCATTCTGCTCGGCCTGCTCCACACCTTCCATGCACACCGTTTTTCCAAACTGATGGCAGGCAAACACAATGCTTCGGATAAAGTTCATCTTGGCTTCCGACTCGGTCATTTCCTGCACCAAAGACCGGTCCAGCTTGATGATGCTGGAGGGATATTGCAAAAGCATCCGCAGAGAAGAATAGCCGCTTCCAAAATCGTCCAGGGCGATATACAGCCCCATTTTTTCGCATTCCTGCACAAAATGATTCAACTGCTCCGGATGCTCATCCAGCGCGCTTTCGGTGAGCTCAGCCACCAGGCTGGAGCCCTTCAGGTTGTATTTTTCCAGCGTCTCTTTCATAAAGGGCAGCAAAGTGCTGTCGGACAGCTGATGCAAACTCACATTAAATGTCAGGTAAAAAGCAGGGTCATAGGCATGGAGACGGACACAGGTGCTCACGGCCTGCTCAAAGACCCACCGGCCTACCCGCTGGATCAGTCCATTTTCCTCCAGAAGCGGGATAAAGATTCCCGGCGAAACATCCTTTCCTTCAAAGGACCACCGCAGCAGCACTTCTCCCCCAATGGCCCGGCCGTCTCCCGCAGACACCACCGGCTGAACAACGATGCGGAAATTCTCCATATTGTTGTCCACATCCTGGCTCAATGCCAGCGCCAGATTGGACATTTCCTTGATTCTTTGGATGCTGCGGGCAGAATAATCCACAAACGACTGCTTGCTTTCCTGTTTGGCCACCCGAATCAGGGAAACCAGGTTTTCCACCAGGTCTTCTTCCGCCATATCCTCGCTGGGATACTGAATCACACCACAGGGACAGGGATTCTGCACAGAGATGTCCATGCCATCATAGGAGGCCCGCACAGTATCCCGGATCTGCTGCACCAGGCTTTCCTGGCCTTCCTCAACGCACACAGGATTGACAATGGCCATGCACCGGGCCCCTTCCAGACGGTAAAAGGACATTTTCCAGGACAATTTCTCCATCAGAGCATCAGCCACCCGCTTGAGCAGCCGGTCGCCGTATTCCCGTCCTCTGGTGCTGTTGATGGCGGTCAAGCCATTGAGGCTGAAACCGATGACAATGGTTTTTTCTCCGTTCTTTTTCAGCTCCTTCATCTGCTGGAAGGACACCTGTTCCCGGGGCAGGCCGGTGATGGGGTCCACCACAAAATCGGTGTCCTGATGGGTGATCCGGCCGGAAAAGAACAGCGGCTCCGTTTTGTCCTTGTTCCATTTCAAAATACCGTAACAGCGGACCCACTGGTTGTTCCCTTTGGCATCCCGTACCCGATAGCTCAGGTCGTGAACGGTGCGTTTTTCCCGCAGCATGCTGGAAATATCCTGCCAGAACAAATCACGGACTTCCGGGGTGCCGATCCGCTGGGACCACCGCTGCAAAAGCCCTGGAACCAGGTTGCTCTCAAATCCAAAATCCTGCCGCATATTATCGGAGATATAGTAGAGATCCTTCTGCATATCTCCCAGATAGAAATAGCTGGAATTGTTGTTCTGGGAAACCGATTGAAACAGCGACTCCATATCGCCGCCGGAATTGTTCAAAAAGCGCTGAAACGGCGTTTGCTCTGTATTTTCCTCCAGGAAATGCTGCACATCCACATGGCGGCGCTCCACGCCGGGCCGGTGCCGGTTGATCCTATAATATTCCCGTTTGTCCTGGTACATCACCTGGTCGGCCTGAGCGATGAGTTTTTCCAGCTCCAGCGGTTTCTGATCAGACCAGGCATACCCTACCGCCATATGGCATTGATCTTCTTTGATCTTTTGCCGCAGCTGATAAACTTTATTCTGAAACTCCTCTTTTCCGCAATCGGCACACACTGCCACAAATTCATCTCCGCCGGCCCGATAGACTTTGCAGTCCTTGACCCCCTGGCAGATCAGGTCATAGCAATGGCGGATCAGCCGGTCGCCCGCTTCATGCCCCTGGTTGTCATTGACCTCTTTCAAGCCGCTGATATCGCAATAAATAACACCCACCGAGTCCATGGGCAGTTCCCCATATTGCTCGTTCATGGCATGGCGGTTGTAGGCCCCTGTCAGCTGGTCATGATAGCTCAGGTTATTCATCCGCCCCAGCAGATCACGCCGCCGCAAAAGGGTGACGGTAAAATAGCCGATCACCGTCATAAAGGATTCGATCATGGGCATCATCTGTTTATCCGGATTGTCCACGCCGATGAAACCGATGATTTTTCCCTCTTCTTTGATGGGGCCCACAGCCAAACAGTGAATGTCCTGAGGCTTCAATATGGCATAGGATTCCGGATATTCGTTGCGGATATCTTCCAGATCGGAAATGACGGTCACCTTATCTTTGTCAAACAAAGAGAGCCACCAATCAATGGCCGACATGGGAATATTCTGCAGAAAATCCTTTTGGGGCGCCACTCCATCCTCACACCATTCATAGGTATTTGTGGCAATACCATTTTCGGTAATCTCAAAAATATAAGACCGGTCGCTGGCAAAGGTTTTGCCGATATAGGCCAGCATCCTGCTGATGGACTCTTCTGCATTGGTGGTGGAAAAGATCTGCTGGATGCATTCGTTGAGTATGGTTTCGCTGCGTGCATAATAATATGTACTCTGGCACGCGGCCTCGGAATCGGCATCGATGGCCAGCTCAATCCGATAATTCCGGCCATTCTTATGGATCATACTGTCTTTCAACAGCACCCGTTTGTTCAGCACTGGATTCTTATGAGTCCAGGTGACGAATTCCCCTTCCTTCAACTGGCTGTTGGTGCAGAACTCACAGGGGCTGGAGGCCCCTTGCAGCACCTCATAACACATTTTCCCCACATATTCTTCATGGTTCTGATATCCCAATGAATTCCGCAGATGCTCATTCATGTAAATCAGTTCATGGGTATCCACATCGGATACATACACCATCTCATCTAACTTTTCAAAAAACTCCCACATATTTTAAATCCTTTTTCTCCCTGTTTTTTCGCAATCTCTCTTCCTTATCTCCCACGAAAAGAGATTTCCCTGGTTCATGTTTGAGTTTTACTTTAGTATAGGTCTCTCTCTCCACAGATGCCACATGCTGTGTGAAAAACACCCGCTTCCGGGTAAAATTCACCCCACAATTTCCACAGTCTGGGTTTCTCCCACCCATTCCACTGTGCCGCCGAAATACTCCACTACAAAGCGGATGGGCAGCATTGTGCGGTCATTGAGAAGGATGGGCTCACTGTCCAGAATAAACTGGGCACCGTCTTTGTCCCAGGCCACCGTGCTGCCAATGCGCAAAAACAGCGTTTGCTCCCCCCGGGTCAGAGAAACCGTCTGGTTCGCTCCATCCCACTCCACCGTACCGCCCAGGCCTTCCATCACCGCCCGCACAGGCAGCAAAGTGCGATCCTGCCGCAAAACCGGCACAGTTCCCTGGGGATCGATCATCTGCTCCACGCCGTTGATGGTCATCAGCGGATTCCCGATCTGCAAAGTGATGGTGGTCTGGGCTGTACTTTTCTCAAAAGCGGCATACAGGACCATATCTCCGCTGAGTGCAATGATGTCTCCATTGCGATAGAGACGGCCCTCTCCGTCATACCACCCTGCAAAGACATACCCCTGCATCACAGGCTCCGGCAGATTCCACACATCTCCATTCACCGCCTGGCAAATACCAAGATTGCTTCCATCCTGCTGGTTTTGCAATGTGACGGTGTGTCGTTCCCCTGCTGCGACCGGCTGATACCGGGGATAGAGAACCACAGAAGAGATTCCCTGAAACACAGTGGCCTCGGTGACCCGCTCTCCGGAAATCGCATCGGTGTACCATCCTGCAAACACAGCCCCTTCCACGCTCTCCGGCACGGGCAAAGCCCCCACGGCCTCCCCCGACTTCACGGTGAGCTCCACCTGACGGCTATAAGCCGGGTCCAAATACACGAAGACCTGTATGTCCTGTGCCTCTTCCGGCTGGGGCAGGATATTCCCGGAGTCCTCATCGTTTTCCATGGGATTGCTGTCCAGGAACCAAATCGCGGTATTTTCCTTTTGGGCCGAGGCTGCAAAATCCTCATAAGTCACATAACGCAGCCGGATAAAAGGGTCGTTATCGCTGGAATATTCCGTAAAATAGAACCCTTCTTCATCCCCGGCCAGGAAAGTGACCGAATGGACCCCATCCAGCCGCAAATGCTCCCCCATCTGGCCATAGCGCAGCAGAAAATCCCGAAGGATCTCCCCTGTCAGTTCATCGGTATGGGTGATCTCCCGTCCATCCCCATCCCGAAGCCAGCATTTTTCCCCGAATTCCCCATAGATCACATAGGAAGCATATTTGGAATAGGCATAGCATCCGGCGGCCTTCACCTCCACCTGGTAAATGCCGTCATCCACATTCATCACATAACCGCCGCTGTTGGGATAGGGAAATGTGCCGCCCTCCACAGCTGCATAAGCACTGTCAAACAGCAGATATTCCGCGCCCTCCATCGCCTTTTCCCGGTCGGCCGCCGTGGAAAACGCCTGCTTTTCCATTAACTGGTGCAGCGATGTCAGACGGCTGTCGTCCTCGCTTTCAATGGTGGACTGACGCACAGAATAGGCCAGAACGCCTCCACTTTGCGCCAAAACCCATATGGCGGCCAATGCCGATACCATCCGAAAAAATGGTCTTTTTTTCATGTAAACCTCCCTTTTTTCGCCACTTACTTTCTCCAAATATCTGGATAAATTCGCCACAATATGTATTTTTGATTCTAACATATCCCATTTTTCGCCGCAACAAAAAGACACAGAAAAAGGCCTCCGAAGGAGGCCTTTTTTCCGTTGTTTTTCTTTGTTTTACCGCCCGTTCAGGCGATCAAATACACCGGCCCGGGTCAGGGGGCGGCGCAACAGCTCCATAAGGGCCACCGAGCACACCGAAGCCAGCACAGCATTAAAAAGAGAAACGCTGCATTTGCTGATGACCACCGGCCATACCGCCTGCCATACCGCACCCATGACAAAGCGCTGCATTACCACAGTTTTACATCCATAGAGGAACACATAAGTCCCTGCACCGCACACCGCCGCCAGGATATTTTTCCCTTTTCGTTCCCCGTGGGCCTTGCCGCTGTGAGCGATCATTCCTGCCGTCCAGGCCATGGCAAATTTCATCAAAAAGGTGATCCAGGCCTCCGGCGCATACACCGGATCGGTCAAATCGTAAATGGCCGAACCCAGTCCGGCGGAGAGTCCCCCGGTCACCGGCCCAAAGAGCAGCGCCGCCAAAAGGGACATGATGTTGCCAAAATGGATCATCACCTTGTTGCTCATGGGCACCGGCACATCGATGTGGATAAAAGTGCAGGCAAAGACCAATGCACTCATCAATCCCACCACGGCCATGCGATACACCGTGAAATACTTTTTCTTTTCCATCGTTCTTCCCCTTTCTGCCTTGAAGACGCTTCTCAGTATACGCTTCATTTGATACCTTCTAAATATCCAAAATAAGATTATTTTATGGTATCAGATTTCCAGAAAGGGATGTGTTTTTCTATTGTCTTTCCCATTTGTCGGCCAGGGCCAACAGAATCTCCCGCTGATTTTTCTCCGGGTCCTTTATCACCTGGTCCAAAAGCCGTTCCAGCGCACGCCCCACCTGAGGCCCGGAAAATCCCATGGCCTTCAGGTCATTTCCACGGACAGCCAATGCCTTCAAGGTAAAGCAGTCCCCTCTTTGCAAAATGTTTTCCATCCGCTGGAGGAGCCGCCCGGCAAACAGAGTATCCGAACGGGGGGACTTGGCCCGGCTGTCGGCCTGCTGGAGAAGGAGCAGACGCCGCAGCTGCACCGGCCCCAGCAAATTGAGCCACCGGCGCACCGCTTCATCGGTTTGGGGAATGTCCTCGTCGTGCCAGCGCACCAACTGGCACACTTCTTCCCGCAGTTGGATGGGAAAACGCATCCGCTTGAGAATTTGCCCAGTGACCGCTCCGCCCGCCACAGCATGGCCCTTGAAATGGCCTATGCCCCGGCGGCCTTGGAAAAAGCACTGGGGCTTGGCGATGTCGTGGAAAAGGGCGGCCAGCCGGACTTCCCTTCCTTCTCCCACTCCGTCCAGCACCCGAAGGGTGTGCTGCCACACATCGTAGATATGATAAGGGGTGTGCTGTTCAAACCCCTGCAGGGCCTGCAATTCCGGCACCACCTGCACAGCCACAGGAAAAAATTCCTCCAGCACCCGCGGAGCAGCCATGCCTTCCACCAAGCGGATAAATTCCCCGGTAATGCGCTCCTGGGCCACTTGCCCCAGCAGATGCCGCTTTTCCACCAAAGCCCGGGCGGTCTCCTGCTCCAAATCAAAATCCAGGCGTGAGGCAAACCGAAGCCCCCGCAAAATCCGCAGGCCATCCTCCTGAAACCGCCGGCCCGGCTCTCCCACGGCCCGAATCAGCCGCTTTTCCAGGTCTTGCGCTCCACCAAAGGGATCGATCAACCCATGGGATGGAGAAAACGCCATGGCATTGATGGTGAAATCCCTCCGGGCCAGGTCCTCCCGGATATCCTCTGTAGGAAGTACCCAATCGGGCCGCCGCCCGTCTTTGTAGCCCCCTTCCCGGCGCAACCGGGTGATCTCCAGGGCCTGCCCTTCCACCACCGCCGTCACCGTGCCATAACGCAGACCGGTGGCAATCACCGGATAGGGAGAAAGCAGCTGTTCCATCTCTTCCGGCGGAACGGTACTGGCCAGGTCATAATCCTGGGGATTTTCCCCCCGCAGCAGACAGCCTCCTACCAAAAAGACCTGGAACCCCTTGCTTTCCAGCCGTTCCATCACCAAGCGCACCGGAAGCGGCAAACTCTCCCACTGAATGGGGGCGCTGCTGCTCATTCCTCCGCCTCCAGTCCGCTCAGGTCAAAATCCGGCACATATTCCCCGCTGGCCGATTCCAGATCCTGAAAAAAGCCATGATCAAACCCCTTGCTCAGCAGCCGGCTGCAAGCCCGCTGGTATTCTCCCGGTTTCAGCCTCCGGTTGATCTCCGGGAAATCGGCCGCCCGCCCGGCAGGGAAATACTGACCCATCAGGCTGATATAGGTCTCTTTGGGGATGTTTTCTTCCATCCAATCCAGCAGCAAATAGGTCTGACGCAGATTTCCCGGCAGTACCAGATGGCGGAGAATCACTCCACGGCGCATCATCCCATCTTCATCAAAAACCGCCTGGGGCTTTTGTTCCAGCATGAACAACAGGGCCTGGGATGCCATTTTAAAATAATCGGAGACCCCACTGTATTTTTTGCTGATCTCCGGGCTGACATATTTCACATCGGGCAGATAGATATCCACATAAGGATCGATGCGCCGAAGGGTCTCCACCCGTTCGTAGCCGCTGGTGTTATAAACCACCGGCACATGAGGGCTGTACAGCTCCAGGGCCTCTATGATCTCTTCCACATAGGGGGTGGGACTGACCAGGTTGATGTTGTGGGCTCCCTGCTCTTCCAGCCGGGCAAACACCTGGGCCAGCTGGGAAGCCGTCAGGTCCTTTCCCTCTTTTTCGTGGGAAATCTGGTAGTTCTGGCAGAACACGCAGCCCAAGGGACAACCGCTGAAAAAAACAGCACCGCTTCCTCTTTTGCCGCTGATACAGGGCTCTTCCCATTGATGCAGCCCCGCCCGGGCCGCACGCAGCCCCTTGGCGCCGCACGCCCCGGCCTGTCCCTCCTTCCGCCGCGCGCCGCACCGGCGGGGACAAAGTTCGCATCCCATCATGGCCCCTCCTTTTCAGGTCTCAATCACCGTTTTGCGGTTATTATAGCAGATTTGCCAGGAAGTGAAAAGCGCCGCTTCCCGGCCAAACACAAAAAACAAGGGCTTTTTTGCGGAAAAAGCCCTTTTACTCCTTATTTTTTAGTGCTATACTTGAAAATAGAGGAATTATTCCAAGAGGTGTTGCAAAGTGAATAAGTTGCTCCGGCACTTCGGCGCTTTTGTCGCCGTTTGTGCCTTGCTTTTTTGCGCCCGGCTGCCGGTCCGGGCCTATGCCGATGTGCAGGAAAGCAGTTGGTATGCCATCTATGTATCGGAATGCACCCAAATGGGACTGATGCAGGGGATGCTGAATGACCGGTTCTATCCGGACAACTCCCTGACGGTGGCCGAGGGCATTGCTGTGGCCGTCCGATGCTACGAAACACTGCATCCCCTGCCTCCGGCCCTGGAGGCCCCACCGCCGGAAGAAATGGGCTCCGATGCAGATGGCTCCCTTTCCCCGGAAGAAACAGAAGATGATGCCGAAACTCTGCCGGAAGAGGCGGAAGAAGAGGAATCCCCAGAGGAAGAAGATCCCGAGGAGACAGAACTGGAAGAAATGGAGCCGGAAGAGGAACAGGAGGAAACAGACGCTACCGCATCAGAAGACCCCTGGTATGCCGAAACGCTGGAAAAAGCGCAGGCCTATGGCCTGTGGTCCCCGGAAGATTTCGCCGGTGAGATGAACACTGCCATTCACCGGGATGAGATGGCCTATCTTTTCGCCAACGCCCTGGGGGACAATTTCCCTCAGCTGAACCAGGTCACTTCCCTTCCCGATGTGGAACCGGGAGACGAATACAGCCAGCAGATCTACACCCTGTACCAGGCCGGTATCCTCAACGGCACCGACAAATACGGCACCTTCCTTCCGGACAGCACAGTGAGCCGCGGCGAAGCGGCCGCCCTTCTGACCCGTATGGCCGAGCCGGAAACGCGGCTGACCTTCACGCTGGAGGAAGAACCAGAGCTTCTGGAGACCATCGTCTTTGGCCAAAGCGGCGAAGGCCGGGATATGATAGCCTACCGCATCGGCACCGGTGAAAATGTGATGATCCTGAACTTTGCCATTCACGGCTTTGAAGACCACTGGGCCGCCGATGGAGCCGAGCTGGTCTATCTGGGACAAAAGGTCCGCGCCTCCCTGGAAAATGAAGCGGAACGGGTGGACCGGCTGGGATGGACAGTGTATGTCATTCCCTGTGCCAATCCCGATGGAGTCGCCGCCGGCTGGACCAACAACGGCCCCGGCCGGTGCACCACCACCATGCTGGACACGGCAGGCAACCTGATCTACGGCATGGGCATCGACCTAAACCGCTGCTTTGAAACCGGTTACCGGCGCCATACATCAAACCGCAATTACAACGGCACCGCTCCCTTGCAGGCCCTGGAGGCTCTGCGTCTGAAAGAATTTGTCATCCAGCATGAAGGCTCCGGGAAAAATATACACATCGACACCCACGGCTGGACCCAGCAAATTCTCACTTCCAACCCCTCCGGCGTCCTTTCCCAGACCTTCCACCGGTATTTCCCCCGCAATTCCCTGAACTACCTGGGCGGGGACGGCTATTTTACCGCCTACACCCGCAGTCTGGGATACGATTCCTGCCTGTTTGAGTTTCCCCGGGATGTGAGTTCCTATCTGGATTTCTACACCAGCGGCTACATTGACAAATACATTGGGGCCATCTGGGACCTGCTGGAACACTATTAAATTTCCAAGGCCGGGCAAATGCCCGGCCTTTTCCTTTCTCAAAAACGGCACAAAGCGCTAGAATCCTCAGACAAAAAATACTGCCTGGGGACATAGATCACATTGCTCTCTTCCCACTCTTCCTGCAAAACTTCCTTCCTCTGCCGCAGCATATCCCACAGGGTACAGGCCATGCAAAGGATCCCCAAAACCAAACTGAATCCCGTCATCCATCCACTTTGCATCATGCTATGACCTCCTTTGCTCTTATCATATCTCATTCCCTGTCCCATAAACCGGACAAATGTTCCCTTGGTTTTTATTTGAAAAGAAGCTATAATGGAATCGGTATGGCAACTGCTGCCCATTCACCTTGATTTCTATGAGGAAAGGAGCTTTTCCATGTCCTATAAATTGCTGGCTTTGGATCTGGACAACACCCTGCTCTATAAAGACCTGACCATGGCTCCTGCGGCCCGGGCCGGACTGCGCCGGCTGCTGGATCGAGGGGTTCTGGTCACTCTGGCCACCGGCCGGATGTTCCCCTCTGCCGCATTCTATGCCCGGCAAGTGGGCATCACCTGTCCCCTGGCCACCTACAACGGCGCCCTCATCCGCTCCACCCAGCCAGGGGGCTATGAACTGCTCCGTCCTCTGTCTCTGGAAACCATGAAGGGCATCGCCGCCTTTTGCCGGAAACATGGCTATTATGTACAGCTTTACAACGAAGACCGGATTCTGGTGGAAAAGCGCACCAAAGAAACCGATATCGACCCGGACCTGATCCACAACCCGGTGGTGGAAGTGGGGGATTTTTCTTCCTATCCTCTGTCTCCCTCTCCCAAGATGATTCTGGTGGTATCTCCGGAAGAGCGGGAAACCATCCACCGTCAGCTGCGGGAGGAATTCGGCGACAGCCTGACTCTGGCGGCCTCCAAGGACTACCTGGTGGAGATCATGGCCAAGGATGTGTCCAAGGCCAGCGCTCTGGAGCTGATCTGCCGCCGCTATGGTGTGGCGCCGGATGAAGTGGTGTGCTGCGGCGACAATTCCAATGACGCCGCCATGATCAAATGGGCCGGTCTGGGCGTGGCCGTAGAGAACGCCTCCCCCGCCGTCAAAGAGATCGCCGACTATGTGGCAACCAAATCCTATGGCGACGGCGTGGCCGAAGTCATCGCCAAGTTCTTCTAATCCTTGAGACGAAAAAAAGAGGCAAAAAGTTTCCCTCTTTGTCAAAATTTAAAAAATCCCCGGCAGAGAACTTTTCGTTCTTTGCCGGGGATTTTGTTTTTATGTCTTTTTGGCCTTCTGGGCCTTGATAACCTTCAAGCGGCTGAATTCCTCCCGTTCCCTCTCTTCCAGCACGCCGGTGATATAGGCGATGGAGGCGGTATACTGGGGAATGATGATATTTTGAAGGGCATTGGCCCGCTTCTGGGCCTTTTTGATGGCGTTGGCCAGGCGGTAGACACTGGTCTCCACCTCGGCCAGAGTGGCGCACAGCTTCTTGACCCGATAAAACTCATAAAGGGTCTTATCCAGGGAGGAATCGGTGCCGAAAAACCCATAGCTCAGCCGGGCTTCGAAATCGGAAGCGGTGACGATGGGGATCTCCACCCCCATCACCGACCGGTAGCCCAGCTGCAAACTATTGTCCACCGGGGTGGCCAGGGCGATATCCTGGCAGGCGCCCAGCTTGATATTGGCCTCCTGCAAAGCGGAATAGGCCCGGGTAAAGGTGGTATCGATCTCCGCCTGGATCTGCTTGGCGCTGTCGATGAGCAGCATCATTTCCCGGATGAGGATGTTCCGTTTCCGATCCATCAGCTCATAGCCCATTTTCGCCAGGGCCAGGGACCGCTTGATCTTGGACAGATTTCCTTTGGTGGGCGCGATGACCGGCATCAGTCCTCACTCCCTCCTGCAGCCGAGTGGTCTACATAATGCTGATCCAGCAGTTTCTGATCGATGCGGCTCAGCTCCGAACGGGGCAGGTCGCACAGCAGATCCCAGCCCAGTTCCAGGGTCTGGTCCAGGGTGCGGTTTTCCGAAACACCCTGCTGCACAAATTCCTGTTCAAACCGCTGTCCAAAGCGCATATACATCTTGTCCACCGGGCTCAGCTCTTCTTCGCCGATGACGCTGGCCAGGCTCCGGGCGTCCTGCACCTTGGAGTAAGCGGCAAACAGCTGGGTGGACACCGGCGGATGATCCTCCCGGGTGTAGCCTTTGCCGATGCCGTCCTTCATCAGACGGGACAGGGAGGGCAGCACGCCAATGGGGGGATACATCCCCTTCTGGTCCATATCCCGATCCAGCACGATCTGGCCTTCGGTGATGTAACCGGTCAGGTCGGGGATGGGGTGCGTGATGTCGTCGTTGGGCATGGTGAGGATGGGCACCTGGGTGACGCTGCCCGGCTGGCCTTCCAGCATACCGGCCCGCTCATAGAGAGAGGCCAGGTCGGAATAGAGGTAGGAAGGATAGCCCTTTCGGCTGGGGATCTCGTTTTTGGAAGAGGAGAATTCCCGCAGCGCTTCGCAATAAGCGGTCATATCGGTCATGATGACCAGGATGTGCATCCCATGGGTAAAGGCCAGGTATTCCGCCGCAGTGAGGGCGCAGCGGGGCGTCAGAATACGCTCGATGATGGGATCGCTGGCCTCGTTGAGGAACATCACCACCCGCTGCAAAGCGCTGGAGTCCTCGAAGTCCTTTTTGAAGAAGTCGGCGGCGTCCTTTTTCAGGCCCATGCCTGCAAAGACAATGCCGAACTTTTCATCCTGGCTGCCCACCTTGGCCTGGCGGACGATCTGGGCGGCCAGCTGGTTGTGGCTCATACCGGCGCCGGAGAAAATAGGCAGTTTCTGTCCCCGGATCAGAGTGGCCATGCAGTCGATGGCCGAAATGCCGGTATAGATACAGTTTCTGGGATACTGGCGGGCCACCGGATTCATGGCCAGACCGTTGATATCCCGCTTTTCCTCGGGAAAGATTTCTCCCAGGCCATCAATGGGACGGCCTGCGCCGGAAAAGACCCGGCCCAGCATCTCCCGGCTGAGAGAGAGCTCCATGGGCTTGCCCTGGAAGTGGACACTGTTTTTCTCCAGAGAGATGCCCTTGGTGCCTTCGAACACCTGAAGCACCGCCCGGTCACCATCGATCATAATGACCCGGCCCGAACGGACCTGGCCGTCTTTGGTGACGATCTCGGCCATTTCATCATAGGCCACGCCCCGGACGCCTTCCACCGTGAGAAGGGGGCCGTTCAGATCGCAGACCCCGGTATATTCGATTCTCATGCCCGCTTCACCTCCCCTTCTGTCTGGCGGGTATTCTTGCTGATGGCCTGCTCCACCGCCTGATCGATCTTCTTTTTGTAATCGTCAAACAGGGAGAAGTCATCGTTGGGGATGTTGTATTTCATACGGGTGACCAGCTCAAAGATCCCCGTGCTTACCAGCTGGGAAATGGGGATGCCCTGCTGGGCCACCTTCTTGGCGCTGTCATAGAGATAGAGCACCAGATCCATCATGCGGTACTGCTTTTCAATGGGCACATAGGTATCGATGGGCTGGTAGGCGTCCTGCTGCAAGAAGCCCAGACGCACCACCTTGGCGCACTCGATCACCAGCTTCTGGTCCTCGGGGAGCACATCGGAGCCGATGAGCTTGACGATCTCCATCAGCTTGTTCTCCTCCAGAAGCAGCCGGGCCATCCGCTCCCGGCACTGGGCAAACTTGGGCCCGAAGCGCTCTTCAAACCAGGGGGCCAGGTCGGCCAGATATTCCGAATAGGATGTATTCCAGTTCATGGAGGGGAAATGTCGGGCATAGGCCAGCTCCCGGTCCAGAGCCCAGAAACAGCGGATAAACCGCTTGGTGGTCTGGGTCACCGGCTCGGAAAAGTCGCCGCCCTGGGGGGATACAGCGCCGATGGCCGTGACGCTGCCTTCGGTGCCGTTGAGGTTGTCGGTATACCCGGCCCGCTCGTAAAACTCCGCCAGACGGGAGGGCAGATAGGCGGGGAAGCCCTCTTCCGCAGGCATCTCCTCCAGACGGCCGGAGATCTCACGCAGGGCCTCAGCCCAGCGGGAGGTGGAATCGGCCATCAGAGCCACATGGTAACCCATATCCCGGTAATATTCTGCCATGGTCATGCCGGTATAAATGGAAGCCTCACGGGCGGCCACCGGCATATTGGAGGTGTTGGCAATGAGCACCGTCCGGTTGAGCAAAGGCTTTCCGGTGCGGGGGTCCTGCAGCTCGCCGAACTCCTCCAGCACCTGGGTCATTTCGTTGCCCCGTTCACCGCAGCCCAGATAGATAATGATGTCGGCGTCGCACCACTTGGCCAGCTGATGCTGGATGATGGTCTTGCCTGCGCCGAAGGGACCGGGCACGCAGGCGCAGCCCCCTTTGCCGATGGGGAACATGGTGTCAATGACCCGCTGGCCGGTGACCATCAGCTGATCCACCGGACGGCGCAATTTCACCGGGCGGCTCTGGCGGATGGGCCACTTCTGGGAGAGGGTCAGGCTGTGTTCCTTACCGTCGGGCGTTTTGAGAAGCGCAATCTGATCCCGCACGGTATAGGCCCCATCGGGGCTGACTTCTACAATCTCCCCCGAAAGGGTGGGAGGCACCATGATCTTGTGCATGATGCTGCCCTTTTCATCGCACTGGGCGATGATCTGTCCCGGCTGCACCTGCTCCCCTTTTTTCACCAGCACCTGCACATCCCATTTGGTCTTTTCGTCCAGGCTGGGGATGTCCAGACCGGCGGGGATAAAGGCGCCGCCCTTTTCCTGGATGGCCTTGAGAGGACGGGCAATGCCGTCAAAAATACCCCCCAGCAGACCGGGGCCCAGTTCCAGCGTCAGCGGTGCGCCGGTCTGTTCCACCGGTTCTCCGGGAGCCAGGCCCGTGGTGGATTCATAGACCTGCACGGTGGCATGGTCCCGCTCAATGCCCACCACTTCGCCGATGAGGCGGCTTTTGCCCACATAGACCATGTCCTGCATGGCCAGGCCCTTGCCTCCTTTGACGGTGACCACCGGACCATTCACCGAATACACACGATAATTTTCCTCGTTCATATATTTCACCTCCCAGGCCTATTCCAGACGCAGGCCCAGATATTCGGCGATATGCTCCCGGGTCTCCTGGGCTGCGCTGTCCAGAGTGCAGTCCACCGCCATGTGGCTTTCCGGGCACTCCAGACGCAGACCGCCCATACGGATGCTTTCGGACGCCGCCAGCTCCCAGGGACGCTGGCACTTTTCCATGCAGCCTTTCAGATATTCTTCATCCTGGGTGCGGCAGAAAAGATAGACTTTCTCCTGCTCCCCCGGCAGCGCCTTCAGGGCCTTTTCCAGCTGACGGCCCAGCCAGGCCGTATAATCGCCGCTTTCCGTCCAGCTCTTCACTTTTTCTCCCAGGTCATCATAGATCTTCCGGGCCACCTGGGCTCTTTTTTCAAACAGTCTCCGCTTGTCTTCCATCATCTTCTGGGAGACAGCCTGGCCGGTTTTGCTCTTCACCTGGGCAATGCCCGCTTCCACCTGCCGCTCCAGGCGGGCTTTCAGCTCTTTTTCTGCCGAATTAAGCCGAGCCTTGCGGGCTTTTTCCACACTCTCCAGGATCTTCTGGCTTCGCTCATCCGCATCCCGCAGAATGGTTTCTGTAAAATGTTCCAGCTTGTTTGTATCGTTTTCCATCCAGTCTCCTCCCTTCAGATCTTCACGCCAATGGCTTGGCGCACATATTGGGTGATGGAGTCGGGGGCCCGATGGGTACCGTGCCGGTCGGGAATCTCCACCAAAAGGGGCGTATGCATCCGCAGTTTGATGTCATCCACCCGGCTCTGGCACAAAGGCACCAGCCCTTCGGACAAAAGGATCACGCCGATATCCGGTGTGTTCATGGCGGTGGAAAGAGCTTCTTCCACCTCCTGGGCTTTGTGTACCACCACGCCCTCGATCCCCGCCAGGCGGAAGCCTGTCTGGGTATCCACATTGTCTGCTATGAGAAAATAGCGCATGGTCTCACCCTTTTCTTCGCCGGATTACAGGCGCAGCATGATGAGGATGGAAACCAGCATACCGTAGATGGCGATGCCTTCGGCCAGGGCCACGAAGATCAGGGCCTTACCGAACACCTTGTCATTTTCCGAAATGGCGCCGATGGCTGCGCTGGCGGAAGAGGCCACAGCCACGCCGCCGCCGATGCAGGCCAGACCGGTGGAAAGAGCCATAGCCAGGTAGCCCCAGCCGGCGGAAGAGGAAGCAGCCGAAGCGGCCTGCTCACCAGCAGCCAGCACATGGCCGCCGATGCCCATACCGGTGGTCAGCAGGCACAGAGCAAATACCGAAACGATGTTGAGGGCCATAGCACCCTTGGGATTTTTCCCTTTCTGATGACGGCGGTAAGCGACCAGCAGCGGGGAAAAGGCCAGAGCGGCCAGAATGGTGACGATCATGATTTCCATAAGTTTCTCCTTGTCTCCGGCGGTGCGAAATTTTTATGATAAGGGCCTCCCCGCCGCCGGGCGGGGCTGATTGTATTTTTTGTCTGTATGTTCTTCCAGGGGATCAGCTTTTCTTCTCCCGCCGGAAATGCACCGTAAAGGGCTGATAAGGCACACCGGTGCCCGAATAGAACCGGCCGAAGAGCTCATAGAACTCCAGCCGCAGCACCTGAATGCCCACGATCAGGCCTTCCAGGCACATGACGAACACATTGCCGATGACAAACACAATGGGACTGCCGATGGTGCCCACGCTGTCCATCAAGGCAAAGACTACCATCATCATGCCCACATGGTTCAGGGCAAAAGCACCGATACGCACAAAGGACACGGTGTTGGACACAAAGGACAGCAGAATTTCAAACAGTTCGAAGAAATTCTCCACAATAAAGCCGCCCTTTTCCTTGGGCATCCAGTCCTTCCGCCGGGCCACCAGATCCCCCAAGGGCTTTTGGGCAAAGATCAGAAGCAAAGGCAGCAGAATGAGCAAGGCGATATACACCGGGCTGAGCAGCTTGATGTTGGTGAGCAGGGTGCACAAAACCCCCACGATCACCGCCCAATAAAAGATGAAACCGGCCACGCCGTTCTGGGAAAACAGGGCCTTGCCCAGATCTTTCTGGCGGATGCCGTTATAGATGTTGTAGATCATGGCAATGGAGATGAACAAAAGACCCATGGCCACCGAACAAAGCAGGATCTTGTTGGTGTTGTCCACGCTTTCAAAGACTTTGAAACCGGGAAGCAGATCTTCGTTGCCGAACACACTGCCATAAACAAAACCAAATACCACCGAGGAACATCCCACCACAGCGATGATCTTGCCCAGGGAGAGCTTCAAAAACCGCCAGGCCAGAAGTCCGGCCGCAATGAGCACCGCACCTTGTCCCACATCGCCGAACATCACTCCAAAGAACAGGGTGTAGGTCAGAGCCAGGAGCGAGGTGGGGTCGGCTTCGTTGTAAGTCGGCAAACCGTACATCTCCACAAACTGCTCGAAAAAGCGGATGGGCCCCCGGTTTTTCAGCTTGGTGGGAGGAGCCACTGCCGCAGTGGGCGGCTCTTCCAGCACATACACCGAATCCCGGAAGGGAGAAAACCGCTTCTCAAAGGCGGGCAGATCCCGCTGAGGAATCCAGCCGCACAGATAGAAGGTGTCGTTGGTGTGCGCAGCATACCGGCGCAGGTCATAAGTGTCTTTATCGTATTTCAACATGGAATAATAGGTCAGCAGCCGGTCCTGCTCGCTATCCCGCAAGGCCTGCATCTGCCGGTCGGCCTCTTCCATCTTCTTTTTGTATTCCTCCATCTCCTCTTCCAGCCTTTTTTTGGCCTCATCCGGGCTGCCGTGAACCCGGTCGGAGATGTGAATGCGTTCAAAATGGAGAGAGGAAAACAGAGCGTCGCTTTTTCCCTCCGCTGCGGCAGGGGTGATGTACATCCCGTAGACATAATCCCCGCTCTCACCGGTGGTGAAGAAAAAGATATCCGGGTTTTGCTCCACATACCGCACATAGTTCACATAAATATCCCGAGGAATCCGTCCCACCCGCAGTTTGGCATAGTGGAGATCAAACAGATCGTCCAGATTGGCCTTCACATCCATGATGTGATCCAGCTGGCCCAGGATCTGCTCATCTTCCTCCAACGGCCTGCGGCATCCTTCTTTTTGATCCACAATGGCCTGATAGCGCCGGGTCAGATCGTCGAAATAACCGGTCATTTCCGTTTCCCCGAATCCTTCCTCCGGGAAGGGCCGGTATTCCGGCTCGATGTTCAGTTTATCCAGAAGATTTTCGCTCCGGGAAAGAAGGGCCCCGTTGGGATTGCGCAAGGTGAAAGGCAAAAGCCCGCCGCCGCTGCCCACAAAATCCAGCACGCTTTCTGGGGCAAAGCCGCTGTCCACCAGGCTTCCCCGCACCACCTGGTCAAATAGTCCCAAGGGGCCCACAATATTGACCAGTTTCATTTTTTCAATGGCCATGATCCTCGCCTCCTTTGCTTCAAATGATCTATGGCCGCAACTTTAATAAATGGGGGTCAGATAGGCGGCCCTGCGGTTTTCCGGCACCTGATAACGGACACATTCCACCACATTGATGATGTTTTTCAGTTCGTGTTCCTTGATATCCAGGTAAATGATGCCGTCAAAGGCCGATGGACGCCCACGCCGTATCATCTGGCGGCCTTTCTGGAAAAAGGAAAAGGCGTAATCCTCAATTTGCCGGTGCTCTTCTTCCCGGAACACCGGTCCATAGGGCCCTTCCTTCAGAATGCTCATGGCCTCATCCCAGGTGGGGGCCTTGATCAGCTCCTTCAGGTAACCGTCCTTCAGCTTTAAGGAGAAAGGCAGCAATCCCCGAAGCACTTCTTCGCTCTCCACCTTGAAGTACCGCTTCATCCGCAGAATACGCACAATGTTCTGAAAATCACACTGGCGCAGGAAATATTCCTCCAGTTCCCGCCGGTCCTCCCCGTGGAAGGCCCGCTGGATGCTGGTGAGCACCCCCCGGTAATAGGCGCTTTGCACGGCCGCTTCGGCCATGGTGTAATCAAAGCCATTTTCTCCCGGCTGGGTCTTTTTCAGGGAAGAATAGAACACCGTTCCCTCCACGGCCTGCAAAAGTCCCTGGTAATCGGGCCGGGCGGCCAGTTTATCAAACCGGATATGGCTGCGGCGCAGAAGTCCCGCCGGGAGACTCACGGCAAAATCCGCCGGGTGCCCTGCGGAAAAATACCGGAGAAAGCGAAGCAGTTCCACCGCTTCGGCTTTTGCGGCCATGGCCCGCAGAAGCTGGCGCATCCCCTTGGAAGCAAAAGTGGCCAGCCGGTCATATTCCCCCGCAAGACCCATGCGCAGCCGTTTTTCCAGCTCACCCCGGTGCACATGCTCCACATCCATCCCCTGCAGGCAGTTCCCCCAACCGGGGGTATTCAGCAAGAAGGCTGCGGTTTCCGGCACGGTGTGCATCTGCATCAGCTTGTCAAAATCCTCCTGCCGCAGCCGGTTTCCCAGCATGGCATGGACTTTGCCGCCTATGGCTGCATAGTCGAACAGCTCTCTCAGCACCCGCCGTCCCCCCGTTCTGCTTCCTCACCTACAATATGAGAAAACAAGGCGTCTACCCAAGCATCATGTTGGATCTGGCTTTTCTTTTCCAGATCGTCCATGGCCGATTGCAGACGCCCTTCCAGCTCGGCCAGAGACCGCTGCCGCAGGGCTTCCTCTTCCCTTTTGGCCTGTTCGATCCGCAGCTTTGCTTTTTCTTCATATTCTTTTTCCATCTGGCACACCGCCTGGGCCACTTCCTCGTCCAGGTGACGCCGCTTTTCTTCGGCTTTATCGGTGATCTCCCGGGCATGATGCTCGGCTTCCACGATGCTGTTGATCATGTCGCTGTGGCGCATTTTCCTCTTCCCTCCTCGCTTCCATATTCTCCCCGAAACACTGTTTTCAGGGGCCTTTTGCTTTCATTATAACACGCTTGGCAAGGGAAACAAGGTCAATTTTTCACATCAATTCAGCATCTTGACCAAAAACTCTTGTGCAAATTTGTAGCATTTTCCCTATTTTTCCGCTTTCTCCCCGGAATGCAAATGGGTGTGATATAATGAGATCGCCTTGATTCAAATACGATCGCTATCCTATTTTTACAAAAAAACAGGAGGAATACCCCATGCTTACCCTGATCAAAAATGCCCGCATCCACACCATGGATGACCGGCGCCCTGTGGCCCAGGCCGCTCTCATCGAAGACGACCGGTTTGTCTTTGTGGGTTCTCTGGAAGGAGCCCAGGTGGAGCTGTGCCGCCGTGGCCAGCAGGCCCAGGAAGTGGACGCCAAAGACCGGCTGATGCTCCCCGGCCTCAACGATTCCCATATGCATTTCATCCATTTTGCCAAAGGCCTGATGAGCGTCAACCTCACCGGCACCCATTCGATTAAGGAAATTCAGGAGCGGATGGCCGAAGGCGTCCGTCTGCGTCCCGCCGGCCCCGATGCTTTTGTAGAAGGAGAAGGCTGGAACCAGGACTATTTCACCGAAGGCGAGCGCCGCTTCCCCCTGCGGGCCGACCTGGATCAGGTGTCCTCCACCGTGCCCATGATGATCATGCGGGCCTGCTTCCACATCGGCGTGCTCAACTCCGCCGCCCTGAAAGCGCTGAACATCACCCGGGAGACCGCTCCCTCCTATGGCGATCTGGTGGAAGTGGACGAAAACGGCGAGCCCAACGGCATCATCAAAGAAAGCCTGCTGGATGACACCAAGGCCCAGATCTCCAGCCTGAACCTGGAGACGCTGAAAAAGATCATCCTCTCCGCCCAGGAGCAGGCTCTGAGCCAGGGCATCACCTCTCTGCAAAGCGACGATGTGGGCTATACCCCCAAGGCCGACTACCATCTGCTCTTCCGCGCCTTTGCCCAGCTGGAGGCCCAGGGCGCGCTTCACATCCGGGTGAGCGAGCAGTGCCTGCTGCAAAAGGAAGAGCTGATCCAGGAATTTTTTGACGCCGGCTATGACGATCAGTGGGGTTCTGCCTGGTTCCGTCCCAGCTGCATCAAGCTGCTGGCCGACGGCAGCCTGGGAGCCCGCACCGCCGCCATGCGCCAGCCCTATGCCGACGATCCCTCCACCAAGGGCCTGGAGATGTTCACCCAGCCCCAACTCAACGGCCTGGTGCTGCGTGCTCACCGCCACAATATGCCGGTGGCCATCCACGCCATCGGAGACCGGGCAGTGGAAATGGCGCTGGATGCCATTGAAAATGCCCAGCTGCTCTGCCCGGAAAACCATCCCCGCCACGGCATCGTCCATTGCCAGATCACCGACCAGGCTTTGCTTCGCCGGTTCCGCACCCTGGATGTGCTGGCCTTTGTCCAGCCCATCTTCATCGATTACGACATGAACATCTGCCAAAGCCGCATCGGTGAGGCCCTCACTTCCACCTCCTACGCCTGGCGCAGTCTGTATGAAAACGGCGTCCATGTGAGCTTCGGCACCGACTGCCCGGTGGAAAAGTTCGATACCATGCCCAACCTGTATTCCGCCGTCACCCGGCAGAATGTGTCCGGAGAGGGAAAGCGGGCCTTCCTGCCCCAGGAGGCCATGACCATGGAACAGGCTTTGAAATGCTACACCATCGAAGGGGCCTACGCCTCCGGGGAAGAGCATCTGAAAGGCTCCATCACCCCCGGCAAGTTGGCCGACTTCATTTTGCTGGACCAGGATCTGTTCCAGATCGACCCGGAAGAAATTCTCCACACCCATGTGGATGAAGCCTGGGTCTCCGGCGTCTGCCGCTACAAAAAGGCATAAAAACAACACCAAATCCCCGGGAGCTTTCCCGGGGATTGAGCGTGTCGAAAAAGTG
>OHAD01001003.1_pt1 | contig 29450 bp, 36 predicted proteins | sample 1577011 | NCBI WGS metagenome assembly OHAD01 (sample SAMEA3541510, study PRJEB24748) | human gut metagenome | biome: human gut; feature: human-associated habitat; material: faeces | place: China | collected 2012 | reverse complement strand
CCTTATCAAAGGCTTCGATCATCTGGGTCGCTTTCGGATGGAGATAGACTTCATCTAACGTTTTGGATTTGGGCGTGTGCCCGACAGCGCGTTTCAGGATAATCTGCCCCGGCCTGCATGGTGGGAATGACGTAATCCTCCACAAATTCATCGGTCAGGTCTTCGATGTACAGCTTGGATGCGCCGCTTGCCTTGGCACGCTCTTCCAAGCCTTCCAGCTCACCCTTCTGCCCCACATTGCCGCACACGGCAATGACTTCGCAGTTGTTATAGTGCTCTTTCAGCCACGGGATGATAATCGATGTGTCCAGACCGCCGGAATATGCCAGCACGACCTTTTTGACCTCAGACTTAGGAACTGCCTCCGTTCAAACCAACTTATATACTTTTCGATTTCCCTCGTGCAATTTCATGATTGCAGTGTCCGTTATACGGTCACTTGGAAAATGTGTAAAAAGTGTTCTGCATATAGCAGCAATATGAAAGCAGTATTTCACAGCGGGGCATTATGAATCTATAATAGTAGTTGGAAATAAACAGAAAGAGGGTCTTTTTGATGGCAACGATATTTTCAAGAGAAGAAAAGGCAGAGGCACTGTTCGGGGAGATCCTGAAAAATCCAGAAGCCTGCCGACGCCTGATGGATACCTTCAACGACTCGCTGGACATGGCAGACGTACTGGATGCGCCGGCCGTGAGTGCACAGCAGTTTGCCGCAGCGCTGTTCAATGCCTACGAGAACAAGGATCTGTCTGCCTTTCTGATGGCGATCTGCCAGCACAGTATGTTTGACCTGCTACGGAACGCTGCCCTGATCCCGTTCAAATTCAACGCCGATGGTCAGCCGAACCCGGTGATCCTGACGGATGATGCCGGCGTTCTTTTGCCGAACAACAAATTTGCCGTGAGCAGCAAAGTATACGACCGGTTCATCCGGGTGTTCCAGAAGCAGGAAAAGGTAAAAATGTACCTTGCCAGCGGCTACTGCAAGTATCACGGCTACGACGAAGGATCGATGGATGTGGTGGAGTACCACTACAACCAGCATTTGGGGCTGCTGCTGATCTACGAACTGCCGGACACCGTGAAGCAGAAGGTAACGGAAGCGGAGGCCTACTCCACCGTATGGGATATCCAGATGAAGCTGCAGCACGCACTGCCCCGTTCCGTGGTCTACTATGGACAGGATACGCTCAAGGACGGCGGAACCCGCTACGATGAACTTGGCGTTTTTCTGCCGCTGGAACACTTTGCCGACCGGCTGGAACGCCATGTGGAAACTGCTACCAAGATCGTTTACGGCGAGTAAACGCCCTGTAAACGAACTCCCTTTATAAGTGCATCACAGCAAAACAAAACGCAGCGAACCGTTAAAAGATTCGCTGCGTTTTGCCTTATATGGGAGAATGGAAATGCTGCACATCAGGTGCAATAACGGAAAGTCTTGTCAGTGACAATACGGGCGAAGATCAGCCCTAACGGCAGTGCCACGATGATGAGAATGGCATTTGCAAACCATGTGGCAGAGTCCATCAGAGACAGGATGCCCAGATTATAGATGGCACGGTAGAAATACAGTCCCGGTACCATGATAACGATGGACGGCACGGTGACGGAGATGCGGGGATAACCAACGGCGCTCTTCAGGCAGGAGGCCAGCAATCCGGACGGCAGTGCGCCCAGAAACGCTGCAATAGCGGGCGGAAAGCCCGCAAGGCTCACCAGCTCCAGCCGGAACGTGTTCGTTACCGCACCGATAAGGGCGGCGCAGACTGCCAGGTTCCGGGGACTGTTGAACATGAGCGAAAAGCCGAACACACCGCCAAAACTTGCCAGCAGCCGGAACACAATCTCTTCCGGGAGTGTCAGGCTCAGGGCAGGGAACTGCACCGGCTGCAAATGCAGCAGCAGTGCCATGATCCAAGCCGTCATGGTTGCCACCAGAATGATGAGGATGGCGTAGGCCAGACGTTCCAGCCCGGAGCGCATATCCAGCTTGGCAAGGTCGATGCCGCTGGTAATGAACGGAAAGCCCGGAATGATGAAGAGCATGGAGCAGATATACCCCGCCTCGTGCTGCGCCGATACGGCAAACAGCACCTCTGCCAGCTTCAGCAGGATGGCATACACGAGGCTTGCTGAACAGACCGACGCCGTAATGCCCAGAAACAGGGTGAAATGGTGTTTTGTCAGCTTGCACCGTACAAAGTTGCCGATACCTGCACCGCAGAAGGCACACAGCATTTCCACAATGCCGCCGCCAAGCAGAAAGGCGAAGCAGCCGCAGGCCAGTGCAGCTGCAAAGCCCAGTGCGATGGGCGAATACAAGCCGTGGAGGCGCTCGATCTCATCGAGGTGGCTGTGCAGTTCTTCGCCGGTCATAAATTTTCCTTCCCGGTCGAAGTCGTTGACAAAATGCTCCAGTCGGTTCAACCGGGAGGTATTCACGCCCGTATTTGTCAGACAGAGTGACTGGGTATAACACTGGTCACCGTCAAAGCAGGTGAACTCAATGGACAACAGGCCGATGTCCGCTGTTGTTGTGACTCCCAGCTCCCGCGAAAGGGTGTTCATGGAGCTTCGGACACGCCATGCGCCGGTGCCGCATTCCAGCAGCATCAGCCCGGTGCGTCCAATGACGGAGGCTTTTTCCACAAGCCCCGCCTCGGTAATGGGGACGCCCTTGCTGGCCGACGCATAGTCGTGCCAGTAGACTTCCATGTGATTTTTGATGATCTCACTTTGCCGTTGTCCCATACCGGAAAGCCTCCTTTGTGATATGGGAATGCTGCAGCCGTTTCAAGACTGCGGTGCTATTATAAGGGAAATTGCAGGGCGGGTAAAACGTATCTTGGATATGCCGGCAATGTTCGTTTGGTATTTCAAAGAAGAAAATACGTTGCGTTTTTGGCGGCTCTGCGGTAGGATAGAAAAAACACGCCGAAAGGAAACTGCCGTGACCCTTCAACAACTCCGCTATGTCACGGCTGTTGCCGGCACCGGCACCATCAGCCATGCAGTGCAGCAGTTCTATATTTCTCAGCCCAGCCTGACCAATGCTATCCGGGAGCTGGAACAGGAAGTGAGGCTGGCGCTTTCCAAGACGGCAAGTTCTGTGGTGAGCCGGACGCTGCTGGAATATCTGAGATCCACCCGGCAGCAAAAGGATAACAAAAAATAAAAATATGCAGGGTAGCAGAAACGTCGCCCTGCACATTTTTGTTAAGTAAAGGATCTGAGCACTGTTTTCAGTGCTTCACGCTGCTCCGGGGAAAGCTGGGCCAGAAGTTCTAAAAACTCCTGCTGTTCTTCTGGGGTGAGCCTGTTCTCCGGCTCAGAATGATTTTGGCGGTTCATAAAAGATACTTGCTCCTTTCGGCAAATCCTGCTCTGCAATCAGTTCAGCTCGAATCTGACGCTTATACTTATAATAGGTATTCCGGGCAAGACCTGTGAGCTTCATGCACTCGGCATCGTCAAGTGTGCCGCCAAAGGTCTTGCAATGGGTACGGATGATCTGCTCCTTTGCCAAGGCCATCAGATATTCGTTGATGCCCTTCAAGATGAAGTCCACATTTGTCCCTGTCATGGCAATGCTGCCGGACAGGGCTTTTTTGTAAGTCTCGGTGTCGATGTGGTGCTCTTTCAAGAACACCAACCGAATGCCCTTATGATAGAGATCTTCATACAGAGCAAAGCCTTCCTCTGCATTTCTGGACATCCGGGACACAGAATCGAACACCACCGTATCTCCTGCTTTCAGAACCCGATAGAGCTTCAGCCATTCTGGGCGAAAGATGGATGTGCCGGTGTATGCTTCCTGTACAATGTGGGCAATCGGGTACTCGGCCTTGATGTTGCGGATCTGACGGTCAATGCTCTGCTTTGCCGTAGAGATTCGGCAATAGCCATAGATGTTCATGGGATTCCTTTCTGGCTCAAAGATAACGAGCGACATTTTTAAGACTGTATTTTGCAGCTCGAAATAGCCTGAAAACCGCTGATTTTGATACAAAACTGTCCATACGGCATCTTTAAGACAGTTTTTGGTGGCCGTAGACAGCCATAAAAGTGGAAATGGTAGTACACGGCTCATGGTCGGCGGTGCCCTCGCCCTCCAAGGGAGAATAATCCCAGTCGGTGTCCTCGTCAATATATCGCCGCCCATCGTCCGGCAGGTCCAGCAGTTCCGCAAGGATGATGGTGCCCCAATGGTTGACCATCACAAAGGGTGCGATCTCACAAGGGATGCCCCGGCACTCATCGTCGTGCCGGACATCGTAGGCGTACAGGCCATCCGGGACAGTATCTCTCTTGATGCGGATGCTGGTGAACAGTGCAGGCTTTCCGCAAACCGTAATCTCTTCGTAGTGTTCAGCCATTGCATTATAGGTCATAATCTGTCCTCTCCTTATATAAAGAAACAGGACACTCCACACGGACTGCCCTGCAAAAGTAAAGGGAGAGCATCCGAAGACACTCTCCCAGTTGTACATATAATTTTTTTGCTTAGCTGATGCCAAGCTCTTTCATCAGCCGAGTACGGTACTCCTTATCTTCTGAAGCCCGCTTTGCATCTTCAATACGGTTCTGATCGAACAGCTTCTTCATCAGCAAAGCCAGCGTATCTTCGCCTTCGATTTTGCCTTCAGCCTTGCCTTTTGCAATGCCTTTCGCAATGCCACGGTTTTCCACTTTATCAAGCACATCGCACATATTGCGTGGGCCTCCTTTCTGGCCATCGGTATTCGTATTGTACGCCTCCTCAAACCGATTATCATTCGTCATAATGCTCAGCAGTTGAAGCGTTTCCTGCACATGAGTCAGATCCTGCGAACTCGGAATATAGTCGCCGTTTTCCCGTTTCTGTACAAAGTAGTCTGCAACAACCTTAAAATCGCTCTGGAAAAGCTCTACCTGCTCATGGGTGAGATAGGCGATCTGGAACAGGTTGATTTTATAGTCGTTGACATACGGCTCAAACTCTTTGGGAATGTTCAGCCGCTCTTTCAGGGAAAGCGGCCCATTCCACGGCTTATCGTGACCAAAGTAGAGCACCAGCGTCACAACTGGATAGAGATTTTCGCTGTCGTTGAGCAGTTGCGCCCGATATTCTGCGCCATCGTAACCCATGACACGGAGCGGCATATTGGGGTCAGAAGCGGTCTGATTTTCAAAGCCGATACAGGCCACACGGATATTTCCGTTCTTCCAGCGTTTGGCAACATCTCGCTCGATCTCACGAATCCTGCCATCTGCCTTGTAGTAGGAGCGTGGAGCCTGATCTTCCAGTTCATCCGCAGACAGAACTTGTTTGCCATTGAACAGAAGCACATTCACAATGTCCGAAAAGACATCGTTATAGGATTCCAGAATTTTTTCAGATGTATCCTTTTGCGCCATGCCATCACCTTCTTTTCTCTTGTTATTATAGTAGCATACAGATGTGAAATTTACAAGCATTTGCCTTATGCTACGTTCAATCTGGTGGCTTTGTAGCAATCAGCGCACATTCCCTCATGGGTAGCGGCAAACTCTGCCGCCTGCATGATGGAGCCATCTTTTAGCTTGACCCTCTTGATGGGCTGATTGCACCGGGCGCAGATGCAGGGCACAGGCGGCTGTTCCTGCTTCGGGGCAGCGGATCTCGGTTTCGGCTGCTTTTGCGGCTCTGATTCCGGCTGCGGTGCAGCATCTTCCGGCAAATCCTCTCCGGCATAAACGTACAGGCCCAGACCAAACATAGCGAGGTTCTTTACCAAGCACCGCATGATAGCTTTATTCACATCGAACATGGATGCTGCTTCTACGGTGCGTTCTTCCATGCCGACTTTCTCACGGCGGCGGGTCTGCGGATTGTAGTCCCATTTCGGGGTGGTGTAGGTATAAGGCGTGGCTTTCATCGCTTTGTTTGCGCTATCCAGTACAGGCAGCCACATTTCGTGCGAAATGCCATCAATCGTGACCGAGGTATACACCATGAAGCCGGTTATGGGGTCATAAACATAGGGTAGGCCGTTGAATTTCTTGACCTCATAGCTGGCAGCGGGATACAGTTTTTTCACCTCTGCCCAGGCATACGCCCAGCTTACATATTTCAGCTCGGTATTGCCGGACTTCTTGACTTCCAGATGATCTTTGAAGTCGATAGCGAATAATTTTACGAACGGATTTTCTGTAGCCATAATCAAACCTCCAAGAAAAAAGGCGGCAGAGAAGCTGCTCTCTGCCGCCATACAATTATGCCGCATGAACGATGGTAAACCTGCGGCTGCTTACATTTTTGCTGTATTGGTTGAAAATGTCCGGCTGCTCTTTCCGCAGTCGCTGAGAATCCACACGCTTGCTTTCGGAGGATACCCACGACACCTTATAGCCCGGTGCCGTGCCATAGGCAGCATCCTGCATTTGCAGCTTGACCTGTTGCTCGATGGCCGTCTTTTCCTGTTCCATCTGCTCGATTTGGTCGGAAATCTCCTGCCGCTTATCCAGAAGTCCATGCAAGGCACTCAGGTCAGCAGTCTTGTCCCGGTTGTCTACCTCATAAAGCTGGTTGATCTGCTGGGTGTCACAATCGCAACCGTTGGGTGCAGGGGGAATCTGGGGCACAACATGGTTCGTCCAGAAACGCTCTTCCTTATCAATAAGGTCAGAAATCACCTGCTTATCTGTCACGATCTTGTGGATCACCAGCTCTCTGCCGAAAATCAGAGCCGCCACATACCAGCAGTCGAAACCGCTGACGGCTAAGTAGTGGTCAACCTGCGCCAGATAATGAGCTGGGATTTTCCCATCCGCCCACTTATCTGCGGAGAAGGGCGAAACCGTCTTGCACTCCAATCCAGCTTTCTGCCCAACGATCAGGCGGTCAAAGTCTGCCAGAAGCAGCGGATGTTCCTCGCTCTGGTAGATGGCATTTGCACGGCGTACCTTCAGACCGGTGGCCCCGGTGAAGCGCTGCGCCACATAATCCTCCAAATCACGACCCTGCCGCATGGCTTCGTTGTCGATATTCTCAATGGTATCACTGATTTTATCGTGGTACACCTGAAATGCAGAACGGTAGGGATTCAGACCAAGGATGGCCCCGGCATCCGTGCCGGTAATGCCGCATTTGCGATAGCGAAGCCAATCTTCTTTAGATAAGTTCCGTGTAGATACAAGCCTTTTCATGCAATGTTTAACCTCTCTTTCATCTGTTCTTCTGCGATAGAGAAATCATATTCCACCAAGTCTTTGATAATGGTGGAAAACTCATCCACCAAGGTACGGTCATCGTCCAGCCACAGGGTATACAGGAAATCCAGAATGTTCCGCTGCACCCGGAGATGGTTCCAGAAACGCTCGTCCATCTGCTTTTCGGTGTCCAGCGTGATTAAAGCACTGACAATGGTGCTTTTCATCGTGATCTCGTATGCCGTGGTGCAGGTAGGCTTTGGAAAATTGATTTCGATGCGGTCAAGGAACTCAGAAAATTCCCGGACAGCCCGGTTGCTCACATCGTTCATACGTCCTCCTTTATGCTGCTGCCAGCACCATCTTGTAAGCCTTGTCAAGCATGGGATTACCCTCTGCGGTGCGCAGAAACAGATTTTCGTTGTAGTTGCGAGTTTTACGGATGGGGTCTGCATGGGTAGCAAAGTCGGAAATAGCGTTTACGAACCGCCAGCCGTTCTTGCCAACCCATTCCAGATCAGGTGCATTGTAGTAGCGAGCCTTCAAATCTTCCTGCAAGCGCAGGTTGTTCTTCCTCTGGCCATCGGTTAAGTCATCCGTGATAGGGAAGAACTCGTTGATAAACTCCTGCACCTTGCGGTCAGACAGCTTGATGGTGGTCAGCTCATGGATGCCTTTGCCCAGTTCTGTCATATAACCGTTAGCAAGCTGCAAGGTTTCACGGGCATCCTGCACCCGGAGCAGAACATTTTCGGTATGGCGGGCAGTCCAGATGCGCTTTGCAGTACCCAGAGCCAGATTCAGGGTGTTCTGGCAGACCACACGAACCGGGGTCATAGCGACTTTTACACCAGAACTGCCATCGTGACTGTTAAAGAACACAAGATATGGGGTCACTTCATCTCCGGCGATGATGTACTTCTCCGGCAGCTTTGCCAGCATCCAGACTTTCTTGCCGCCCTGCAAAGAACCGGCAGTTTCATAAGTAACGCCCTCACCCAGCAGGTCATCCGTGAACTGAAATGCTTCTTCGTTCTGCACAATGCGGTAGCGGTCAGATACCACGCCCAGAACAGCATCATCGGTGCTGCGGACGTTAGCCCGATAACCGGGGATCATAGCACCCGTGCCGGAATAGATGTTGCGGCTTTCCACCTGCCAATCCAGACCAGCCAGCTCCAAGGCTTCACGGCTTGCGGGGGCATCCATCACGATACGGCCAAGGCCATGCCAGGGGGTCTCACGGACAGAGAACATCGTTTCAACATTTGCGGGCATAGTAAAATCTCCTTTTCAGTGTACTGTGATCAATTGTTGTTTTCCATTTCTTTAGCGATGCGGACGAGGACTTCCACCAGGACGGTGCCAACTTCTTTGACGATTTCGGACCAAAAGTTCATAAGGCTTTCTCTTTTCTGCGCAGCTGCGCTTTAAAATACGATGGTAATAATGATAGTGATGGTGAGGAATAACAAAATGCTCACCTCCAGACATAAAAAAGCCCCTGAGTCTTTCGACTCAGAGGCTTTGGATCATGATTGTTATATCTGGGTGAAAAAATCAAATTGCAAAGAAACTATCACAGCGCAGAAAAACAGCACAAATTCAAACATAGGCTATACGCTTTAACGATGCTGAAACTTACATGAGAAATTAAAACCAGCATGGTTGCAGGAGTGCATCAATGTTATCAGCTGTATAGAAGGTTGGAATGAGCTGGTACAATCCACAAAGATGAGGAACTCTTTTTGTTTAAAGATACAGGAAACAGCTTGGAATATAGTGATTTCTCCAAATGTCATTGCTTGAAAATGCACTAAAGAGTATACTTTCAATATGACATGTTAAAAGCTGTCGAATTGCGGCTTATGTGGGCAGAAAGAAGATGGAATCATGGCAAGACTGAAAGAAAATAAACCGACCGCGGATGTTCTGATGAACTCTATGCGAGCGATGGGATTGCTGTCAAAAACAAAAGCCGAATATGATAACGAAATGAGCAGAGGTTCGGCTTCGTTACCGCAGCTAGCGGATAGTTTTACCATGGGAACACTGCCGTACATGTTTAAGGATAACAAAAATCCGAATCAGCAAGGTGTTCTCCGAAAAAGAATGAGGGAATATTTGCAAACGATTGTTCTGGAAAATGTCCTAAAAAAATATACTGATAATTCTTATTCTGATCCGATCAAAGTATTTAACAATTATTCGGATGATTACAATTTTGTGAGACAATGTGAAAGCATTCGAACTTTTTATAGGAATCCTGCTGGCCATGTGGATGTGATGTCTCGCGAAAGTGCAGAAGAATGTTATACAAGAGTAGTCGGAGTTGGAAAAGTTGATGCCTTCCGGTTTGCTCATGAGGTTCAAGGTCTTATTATGACACTTTATGGATATCTGAAATGATTATTTGGTGGAGGCGATTATGAGAGATTTTATGACAGTGCAAGAAGCAGCGATCCGATGGGGTGTAACAGAACGTCAAGTTCAAGTGCTGTGTAAGAGCGAAAAAATAGAAGGCGTATCACGCGTGGGAAGAAATCGGATTATTCCGATTGACACAGAAAAGCCAAAAGATGGACGAATTAAATCAGGAAGGTATCGTAACATAGACCGCGAACGTTGATCGTAACAGTGCCCTAGCGATAAATACTTGTATTACTGGGGCACTACACAAATTGAGTATAATATTTTTCTTAGCCAGCGAATGCTTTCGAGTGTAAAATGTCGAAGATTAAGTGTAAAAATAATCTGATTGAAGTGCTGCTTTGAGCTTGAAATTTGGAGGAAGATAAATTGCTTTATATACTTTATGGCGGACATACATCTATGGGCAAATCCGCAAGAGATTTTTTTCGATCCAACGGGGTGAAAATTGTAAAAAAATATCACTACTGTGATTCAACACCAGGACTAACAACTCTGTATGAACCTAGAAACTTTGTTGACGAGATTACATTTCTTCGTAATACAGATACATTATTTAGGTATTCACTTGGAAATATACAAGTGGGTTTTAGTCAGGATGATATAATCCAAGCGGTAACCGGAAATGGAGATTATTTACTAACACTTTCAACCGCCAGGACTGATATTATTAGAAATCTTAAAGAAACTTATAGGAAAAAAGTTGTTGTAATTTTTTCTTATACAGATGATGCGACCTTAAGAGAGTATTTTGGTTCTATGGAAATAACGCAGGCAGAGATAGAATTGCGTTGTGCTATTGGAAAGACGGTCAAAGAGTGTTTTCGCCAAAACTCAGATTTATTTGATTATACAATAATGTACGGAGGAGAGAACAGTATCTTTGATGATGAAAATATTGTGAGTCAGTGCAGGGTACTCTACGCTAAGTCTCTAGCTCAAAAGGAAGATAATCAGTCTGATTTGTTAAGTTATGTCATTGAAATCCGCAACACCGTTCGAGAAATGGATATTAATCTGAAACGTCTTACTCGGTTTGTGGAAGATGATCTTCAAGAACACCTAAAAAGGAAAAAGCGTGAGTATGAGTCGGCTTATGGGTTAGCTGATAATGAACCCGCCATAGCTTCGTTAGCAGACAGCATTACCAGTTATATAGGCAATCATATCCTACGAACAGATTTTAATGATTTGTTAAGAGAAGAAGAATTGAATTTGAACCGCTTATTTGGAGAAATATGGGATAAACTATTGCCGAGTACAAAAACTTCCTTGATTTCTGCGAATATCCTTTGGAAAAACTGTCCAAATCAAAATGCCATTTTTGATTACTCGGGTGTCTGCTTAACAGTTACATCAGCATTGGAAAATGAACTTAAATACTGGTTTTTCACTAAATATCAAGAATACTTAATCCAAAAATATGGATCTCCTTCATTGTTGGGGAATGTATATGAAGTTTGGCCGGAGGAACTACTCGACACAAAGTACCATATCTATAAAAATGCGGAAGTCAAGCCAATTGTCAACTGTGGAGACTTATTTACTTTGGGAAAATTGCCTTTCCTATTTTATAATGAAAAGACTAGAGTAACGCGGGAACGGATGAAAGAGTACCTCGACACTATTTTCAAAGAAACATATGTGCATCAAAGAGGCGGAACCATCGGAGCCATTGATTGGATTGATTTTCAAAGGCAAAATGGAAAAATATCTTCGATAAGGGATCCTCATAGTTTTATTAGTGAATGCGAAAACATTAGAAATGTTTATCGAAATCCTGCGGCGCACTCGGGTATAGTTGGTCGAAATGATGCTGAAGTTTGCTACCAGAGAGTAATTGGTCGGGTTGATGCCTACCGACATTGTTCCGAAGTTCAGGGGCTGATAATGACGTTGTATAATTATTTGGATCTATAATCGCTTTGCTTCTTTCTATCCTCCACCACTGTTGGGGCGTGGGTTCACCTTACTTTCACCTTACCGTTGGAGCGTGGGTTCACCTTGCAATTGACAAAAATGCCCCGGTGTGATATACTTAATATCCAACCATTTTGCTGCTGAACCGAATTGATTTTTGATAGGTGCAATAGACCGAGGGGGGCTTTTTTGAGTCTCCAGTCATTATCAAGGAGGAACAAGCTATGGCAAACAAGAAAGAATGCGCAAAAAACAACAGATTTAATGGGAATAAGTATTGTGGAGATCCCCACAAGGCTGCAAACCGTTTTTTCTGCCGTTATGCGCAGGATCGGTTGGAAACCGGTGCACGCCTCGCCCGTTTTAGAACGGAGATGAACTTGACCCAACAGGGATTTGTTGATTTCTTGGAAGATGGCGGATATCTCAGAATTTCAAGAACCACACTGTGGATTTGGGAGTCTGGAAGAGGCAAGATTGGCGATGAAGAGATTGAAGCTCTTTGTGCCGCTCTTGGGTGTCACCGTGACGAGTTGGTCGTATATCGAACTCAGAAAATCGATGACGAGCGCGACCAGCTCGCCCCTTTAATAATTACACATTTTCATACATTGACGAGCATTTGCTTACGCAGGTGCTCGTCTTTTTTTGTTAACTGGCGGTTTCTGTGATCTGTCCGAAAAGCGACTATACTGGGATTATACATTTTTGACGGAGGATTGCTTCCATGAAAGTATCTGACGAAGTTGTGTTCTTAGAAGAAGCTTTCGATGTTCTGAATAAGAGATTTTTTGAAAGTGCACTTTCAAGACCGGCGATTACCATTCAGAGCACTCCTGGTGCTCATGGTCATTTTACTCCTTATGATGCGTGGGATGACAGCGGTCTCAAGTTGAAGGAAATCAATCTCGGCGCAGAATCTCTTCACAGACCTGTTCCGAATGTCATAGCTACACTGATGCACGAGATGATCCACTATTGGTGTCATTCTCAGGGCATCAAGGATACCAGCCGTGGCAACACCTATCACAACAAGCGTTTCAAGGAAGAGGCTGAGAAGCGAGGCTTGATTATCACATCTGCTTCTCTTATTGGATACAGTGTTACTCAGCCAGCCCCTGAACTTGTGAGTCTTGTTCGGAATATGGGCTGGGATGACAAGCTTAAGCTTTACCGAAGCCCAAAGGGAAAGCTGGCATCTGGCAAGGCAGGTGGAAACAATGATCCTGGTGGGGATTCAGATACAACTGATCTGCCCAAAAAGAAGTCATCTACCCGTAAGTACATCTGTCCTAAATGTGGGCTTTCCGTCCGTGCAACCAAGGTGGTCAGGATTGCATGTATGGACTGCGGCAACATCCAGATGGAAGAGGCTGCCGCTTAAAATCAGAAAATCAGCGAAATGTCAACCGGTGGTTAATCGCAGTAGTCAGGCTGATTTGATATTCTATACTCACAAAGAAACGGAGGTGATATCGGATGTACACTTCGGGTTTTAAGTGACGATGCAGTCATATTCCTGGTGTGTTAAAGCGGTCACGCAGTGGCCAATGCGTGTGTGACAAGTGCCCGAACAGTGCACGGTTCCCGCATGAGTCCCACTTTGACACACCGGCAGTCACGGCTTAGCCGTCTGATGAGCGAAGCATTAGCTGCTTCGACATGGTAAAACATGTTCCCTGAAATGGGGCGAAACTGCCGACATTGATCTAAGAGTCGAGCGCCTTCGTTAACCGATGGTTTATCGTATGTGCTTCGTGAACGTGATGAATTCGTTCAGATGTCTTGTATCACTGCAAAGGCTCATATTCACAATTGCGATTTCGATCGTGTCGCTTAAGGAAGGAGAGAATACAATGGGCAATAATAAGACTGCGCTTCCTATGAAGGGTATTCGTACCCCTTGCTTCTTTATTTGGTTCCGTGGCTTCTGGCATGGCAAGGTTATTCACACTGGAGGTCTTGATCCGGAGACCAACACCATCGCATCTGGCTATGTAACCGGTCAGATCAAACGTTTTCGTAATGCGTGTGTAACCCGCCGTGAAAAAGCGGAGGAAAAGCTTGGCAGAGTATGGAGTACTGCAGACGAGTTGTTGATTGACTATGCCGCTGTTACTGCCGCACTTACTGAGTCTGGCAAGAGCCAGAACTCTCATAGTGAAAGTAATGCTCAGGCACGTTCTAATGAAAGAGCTGCCGGAAAACGTGCATCTCATGAAAACGAACGTCAGAGCATTCTGAAGAACCTGGCACAGCTTGCAAATGACATCCGAGCCGAATACGGTTCTGCACACGATCAGATGGAAGCAACGGCAGAGATTCTCTCTTCCACCTTTGCTTGCTATGGTCACGGCCTGCTGATGAAGCCAATTTATGATTACAACCTTCCTGGTATCACTTATGAAGACTGTGCACAGCAGATTCTGAATAACCATAAAGATACCTGGAATGCCGTTATTTCCATTCTGAAGGAGGTAAAAGAATGAGTATCTTTAACAAGAAGAAGTCTGGAGATTACAGCGTTTTAACTGACAATTACGTTCCGGCATCCCTGCCTACTTGTGGTCTGGGACTCGAAAATTTTGTCACTGCTGATTATCCCATGAACAAGTCTGAGATTGTTGAAGCTGGATATCATGATGCAGAGGCACATCTCGACGGAGTAATTTCAACCTGTGATCATCACTCGGCTGGATCCGAGTGTGACCACTATATCGATGCTGAGACTGAGCATTGCCTGGCTTTACATGAGGCAGCAGTTGCCAACAACGAAAACCAGATTGTACGTATCCGCTCTGCACGTGAGATGCGAAAAGCAACTCTCGAACGTAAGATTTCTCCGCTTAAGGAGAGGATTGCAAAACTTCAGAAGGAGATTGAGCCTCTCGAAAGTCTGCGTTCTCAGTTCCAGTTCCACATCGGACGGTTTGCGATTTCTATTGGGCTTCCGATTACGATTGCAGCCATGATCGTCGATGCAGCGGTGAACTACAGTTTCCTTCAGACAGTGCTTCTTTCCAATGCTACCCTTCTGATGATTACAGTCATCTGCATGTCTGTGATGTCTGACGGATCTATGTGGGCTTTGGGAACCTTCCTTTCCCACAGAGGTGAAAAATTCACTTCCAAACCTCTGTTCTGGACCATCTGTGTCGGCCTTGCAAGTATGTTTATCCTGTCCGTTGTGACATCTGTTATGGTTCGCTGGGGGTCTATGGCGGCTACATATGGAACCATCAATGCTGCGGGTGAGTTCGTGGGGAAGGAATCTTACTCTTTGGCAGAGTATGGCGTAACACTGATCACAGCCTTTGTAACTACTGCAACCGGACTCCTGTCCTTTGCATTTTCTATGGACGAAAACGCCTTCCTTGTTTCCATCCGTGAGCGCAAGAAAAAGGAACAGGCAAAGTGCCTTGCAGAGCTTGAGCCTCTTCTGAATGAACTGGCTCTTCTCGAGAATGCTCCTGATCCTCAGGAATGGGATGAGCGCAAGCGTGCTGCTGCTGAGCATCAGATTGAAGCTAATCGTCTTGGCTTAAAGCTTCACTGTCGCAAGCAGATGACAGTTCGTGTTAACGACCCTGATTTCACTGAGCGTATGGCAGAATCCGGAGAAGCACTCTTGAAAGGAGTGTCTCCTGCTGACATTTCTGCCATTCCGACTACTATCGCACTGAATAAGGTATCTTGAAAGGAGAACTGAAAATGAAGAAGATCTTTAAGAACATGTCTCTCGTTGTAGTTGCTCTGTTAATGGTGATCGGTCTTACTGGATGTGGAGGCTCTGAAGACATTCAGACTTCCAATCCGGTGAATATTGCATTTGTTGTTGGTATTGCTGATGGCGAAACGAAACTTAATGAGGGCATTGCTGAACTCGCCACTCTGCCTGCTAACCCGGGTACCGATTATGCCTTCATTTCGGTCGAAAGTGAACCTACTACTATTGGCGAACCTGGCACCATCCCCGATCTTTCTGACTGTGGCTATACCGATGTCATGATGGAGCGCGTTCGTGATGGAATCAAAGCCGATCTGACCGATCGTCTTGAATCTTATGAACCTGTATATCCTGAAATCGATATGGCGGCTGCAACTGAACTTGGCGTAAGAACTCTGAATGCCCACGCAGTTGAAGGACGCGAGAACGTGCTTGTATTCTACTGTGGAGGCAAGTCAACCGTTGGCCTGATTAACATGCTTGAAACTCCTGTGTATGAGTTGGATGTTGAGGGTTCTGTTGCTTCAGTGGCTCAGAAGATGAATGCGGACATGTCTGGTATTGATGTTGTCTGGTATTGCTGCGGTGATTATTTTGGTTCTGCTCAGCCGAAGCTCTCCGCCAACGAAAAAGCACAGATGAGATTTTTCTATGAACAGCTTTTCATGGCATTGGGTGCTAAGTCTGTTACCTTTAAGGAGGATTTACCGAGTAATGGCTGCTATCACTTTGCGGAGACTCCGGTTTCCTGTATGGTTGTCGAAGGAACGGTATCCGGTCTGATGGATTTGACCATTCTGGAGCCTGAGATTTTTGAAGAGGCTGATGAAACGGTCCTTGAGGCACCAATCGTAATTCCTGAGGAACAGGTACGCTATAAGCCTGATTCTGCCGAGTTCCTTGATCCTGATTCGGCGTCAGCGGCTATCCAGCCGGTTGCTGATTTCCTTTTGGATCATCCCGAAGTAAACATCCTTCTTTATGGTACTTGTGCCGGCGAGTCTGATTCTGAGTACACTCTTTGGCTCGGAAAGGCACGTGCCGAGAGTGTTAAAACGGCTCTTGTGGAGGCAGATGTCGATGCTAACCGAATCGTTGCTGTAACTGTTAGGGCTGTGGATGATCCCTATTATCAGTTCGGTCTGGGCACTGGTGCTGAGGCTAGTGTGAACCGTAAGACGGTGATGATTGACATGTCCACCGAACTTGCTCAGCAGATCATGTCCAACGCTACCTAAGTTACAAGGAGGAATGATATATGGAGCTTCTTCTTGTTCTGTTTGTAATCAGCTGTGTTTTCCCCAGCATTGGCACTATGCTGGGGAATGGGCTGCTGTCTTTAGCTCCCGTTGCCGAAGCATTTCTTCCCTGTTTGATTGTGCTTGCAGGATTGCATTTACTTATTAAAAGTGTTTTGAAATGAGGAGGTAGTCAGTTATGTATTCCAATCATCATAGTTCCGTAGATTCTAACAACGGTAATGTATCTTGGGAAGGAGACCTTTCTATCGAAAAAGGCGATCATTCCCACATGCCTGGCCGTACAGACGCATATCTGCCTGGAGATGAGAGAGGTCATATCAATGCTTCTTCTTTGGGTGGAACTAACACCACTGATAACATAGTTGCTCAGCACTATGATGTTAATCACGGAGCTTATTACTCCATGGAGCAGGGCGAACGCACGGCACTTCAGAATGGGGCTGCTATTGATTCGTCCAAAACAGCTATCGTGAACGCGAATCCCGGTGATAGGCCGGAAGCGTTTATGGTTTCTGATAACGTGACTTATTCGGATGGTCATACCGAATCCGTTCATCATTCCTTTACTAATGCCAGTTATGCAGAACAGCAGGCATGGAATGACCAGTCCGTTGCGTTACCGGATACTTTTGATGCCCCTAATCCAGGAGATACTCTCAGCAGCTCCATGAGCAGCGGTGAATATGCTGATCTTATGGAAAATACGGACGCTGAATTGCCTGGTATTGCTGAAGATTATGCGGCTGCTGACTTCAGCGGTACGCCAAATACTGATTCGGTTGCCTTTGTTTCCGAGAGCAATGCTTCAGACGGAGAAACCTCAGATACGGCTTCAGACGCAGCAGTGTCTGAAGATGAGGGCGGCGGTGCTGATTATAGCTTAGACGATTAGAGGGAGGGCAAGTATGATATATGATTTTCCGTGTATGAATCGGGGTAAAACAGTTCCTCAGTGGCCTGTGGGTGTCGGAGGCATACCAGCAGTCCTTCCTGATGGCACTTTGGTTAACCTTCCTGTTCTGAAAGGCGTCAATGTGATTACATACGGTGTAGTTGGCACTGGCAAAACACGTTCTTATACAACGAATGCCGCTGAAATCCTTCTGTCATCCGTACCAGACATGAGGGGTGTGTTCTTTGAAATCAAGAACTCATTCATCAAACACCTCCTGAGTGATGATGATAAAGTTATTACTCACAATCCCAGAGTCGTACCGGGCAAAAATCTATTTATCCCCAATATCATCAAGGAAATTCGACAAGCATCTGATTCTGAAGCAGAGATGAGAGAAATAGCTGACTTTCTGTTTGCAGAGCTTCTCTCCGGAGCCAATCAGAACCGAGCATGGATCGAAGCCGCACGTAATACATTTATTGGCGTGTTACGTACAATTGTTGATTGTTATCCTAACGCAGATACAGGTAATTGGACTTTGGTAAATGCTCTGCGTCGAATGACGACAACGGAGCTTCTTGCATATTTGGCACGACACCCTCGTAACCACTCCATGCTTCGTAAGGATTGGGGCTTTGATCCTATGTGTAAGGATGACTATGAGACAACTCGCCGTTCTGCAGATATTCAGTTCTTTTTGAATGCAGTGTTGGAGATGTTTTCTGGCAGCTTTGAAATGGACGGAGAGAATACGATTCGTGACTGGCTGAACGGGAAGTACGGAAAGAATCTTTTCTTCTTGTATGATCTCGCATCGGCTGAAATCAGTCGTCCCTTCTTCTTGTATTACATGAAGAAGATAAAGGATTTTAAGCTGAGCAACTGCACCAGAAAAAATCCTCCAATTCTTATGGTGCTTGATGAATTAGATAAGATGGCAGACAACGGAAAATCGGCTGATTGGGGACTTTTTCAGGCTGCGAACCTGGGACGTGAGTATGGTCTGCAGATTTTATTAACAACCCAGTCAGTAGAAAATCTCTACGGTCTTAGCGCAGATTTTAATGAGCATATTACTACAGGCGGTTTGGCAGGATTCCCGTATCAGATAAGCTTTCGTCCGGGGGACCCTACAACTATTTCAGTGCTTCAGACTCTTTATGGCTCCGAATATAAGGAGCATCTTGTCCTTCCTGCTTCTCGGTATGCTGAGCCTGTCGTGAAATGTGAATTGGAGCCTGTTGTCACGGATGAAGAATTTGCCTCGCTGGGCACGGGAGACTGCATTGTAAAGATTATGTCTCACCGACCGCAGAGGGTCCATATCAACATGGATTTTTGAAATAAGTAAGGAGAACAGCTATGAATTATCTTCAGTATATACATTCGGTATATCAGCCTGAATACGTAAACAATGATATCAGATATCTCGTTAGTGGCATTGACTTCAGGGTACGAAAGGTCCTGGGGCAGTATATCGTAAATTCAATTTATGAGTCTGGTAAAACCCTCTTCATTCTTGATAGTACGCAGAGTGGCAGTGCATTCACTGATTTCGGCGGCTTTAAGGTTATGGATCCACTGAACGGAGATGTTAATCTTTGCTATGACCTACTTGAAGTCTCTTCGTTGAAAGAAGTAAGCAGACTTCGAAGTCTGCTTTCGGATCTTGGCTTTGATGGGACAAAGGCTATGAAGGTAATCAGCTATCTTTCGTTTGTAAAAGAAACAGAACGGAGGCTTGGTAACTATAGCCCTCTCAGTGTTGAAGTCCTGGAGCAGTATAGTGGAACATCGATGGTTAAATGGAAGCTTTGGCAGCTTGTTGAAAATGGAATGCTGTCAAAAGAAAGCTACGAATACTTACTTTGCCGTTACACAGAGGTCAGCGGCGCTGCTGCAGACTTTGAAATGTTTCTTGTGATGCTGGCACCGTTCCTTAACGGTAACTTTCAGCCGTCATCCGGTATTGCAGTACACCTTCCGGTCGGTGAGTTTGCGTCGGATCGCCCGATGCAGGAAGTCCTGTGCAAGCTTATGATTTCCTATATTAAGAATCAGGCTGCGGCTTGTTCCGTGCTGATCGTTGATGATGGAAAATGTGACCGAGGATGCATTATTGATGTTTTGAAGACTCTGCCCACAGCCACTGATGTTCATTTTTTTACAACGGATGCGTTTTCTATGCGAGAGGAAGATTTAAGCGTTTTGATGGGTACATTCCCTGTTCGCATTTATTCGAGACATGATTCCATGAGTTCATGCTCGAAAATTGAGGCATGCTGCGGTCATGTTGATGTTGTCAAGCGTTCTTATACAACAACAATTGATAAGAGAATTCGTGCATCTACTGCATTCAATATGCTTCTTGGAACCAATCGAACTGAGGCAGAGATTCGCAATGCCCCAGTTCGGGAGGCTCGTTACCGGAAAGAAACCATTAATGCATTGTGCCCTGGCGCCGCAATCATAGACTGTGGAGGTACCCAGGCACTGTTCCAGTTTTAATTTAGGAGGTATTGCCATGATACGATTGCCCGGTATTCTGAAAGTTGCTGCGGTACTTTTTGCCGAGTTTTTGACCGTGTATGTACTGTTTGACAATCCTTTGATTGCGGGTGTTGTCACGGGTATGGTTACTCTTTATGTGTGGTTAGGTGGATACCTCTCTTTGTTCAAAGAAGGTGCAGTTCGTGCTGATAAACTGCCCAACTATGAACGGACTCGTCTTGAAAGCGCAAAGAACCAGCTTGTAGAAGAGGTTAAAGATACCAGTTCTGCAGATATCTCAAACATAAAACTTTACTTGATTCCTGGAGACAGTGAATTGCAGGCTACAGCATATGGTGCAAACTGTGTATCCGTTTCAAGAGGGGCCTTTGATAATACGGATCCGCTGACACTTAATGCTGTCCTTGGTCATGAAATTTCGCACACATTAAATTTGGATGCAGAATTTAGCCGTGCCGTATTTTCGGCAATACTTCTTCTCTGTGGTGCGCTCAGTGTAATGTCGTTTGCATTTATGGCTGTTATCTTCCTGGTGTTCCTTGTGTGCAGTTTCTTCCGTTTCTGGCTTGGCGTAGTAGCTTTCAGAGGGACAACAAAGGCAGTAGGAGGCATCTTCAGCCTGTTTCAGAAAGGTATCGTAGTGATTTATCGTGCTGTTGCAAGCGGACTGAGCAGAGCGGCAGAGTATCGGTCTGATTTGTATTCCGCACAGCTTGGATATGGGCTTCAGCTTGCACATTTCCTTTCTTATGCAGCTAGTGAATCAAACCGCCAGCTGACACTTACAGAAGCACTTTATCGTACTCATCCCGCAACACCTAAGAGAGTTGCTCGTTTGGAAGCATATGTGAGTGACGAAACGCATCTTGAACTCAAAAAATAAAAATGAAAGAGAATAAAATGTCCAATACAGATGTATCGACTCTTGGGGCGGCACTCAGCCGCCTCGGTATTAATTACAGAGATTTCCCGTGTAGAAGCGGAGAGTTCTATTTTTGCACAATCCCAGAAAAAAAGCTGACATTTGACATTCAGTACGAAGGTAATGGTTTAATCCGGATGTGGCGTTTTATTGGTACAGCACCTGCATCAAAAGCCGGAAGGCGATGTGAATATCGTACCTCCAAATCCCCACACGCAGTTGTGGGAATGGAGGTGACAGATGAAGGCGATATTAGTTTTTATGCTGAGCAGAAGATTGATATTACTGATTCTCGAAGTGCTGTACGCATCGATAGAATGATCAGCAGGTATATAAATCTGCAGGTCGATAATTCCCTCGCTCTCGCTTTGTGAACCGGCGGTTTATAGGAATTTACTGCGGGGTCCCGTACAATGATGTCACACTAAATGAGAGGAGAATATCAATGGGAACTAATAAAGCCATTTTTTATCCTGAGAATTACATTCTTCTTGGCAACTCGGATGCTCAGAAAGCTCATGCTGATGTTATTATCTCCGAGATGAAAACCTCCCACCCAGAAAAGTTTGAGGGCAATAAGGATTATTTCATGTTTGAGCTTCGCTACACAGCACCGTTCGACAAGAGTTTCCATGAGCTTAAGCGTCTGCAAGGAACAGCTTCTGAAGCTGCCGGACGCCGAAGTGATTTTAAGGGATATATCGTTATCGATATGAGCAGTTGGCTGACACATCATGACGAAGAATATCTGAATAAAGCATTACTTTTCCTGGTTGATATGAGTGAGTGCTGGAAGTGCATCTTTCTCGTGGATAATCGGAATACAAAGGCTGCGAGAGAACTTGTTGGCAAGATTTTATCGGTATTCTTTTATAATCGTATTCCGTGCGTAGTCAAAGAAACAAACATGAAGCATTCCTTTAAGAGCCGTGTTAATGATCTGTGTAAAGCACAGGGCGTTATCTGTTCCTCCCGGGTGAAAGAGTTCCTTCAGGAACTGATGGAACTGGAATTTAGTGAAAGTGTTGTTACAGCACTTCTGACTGAAATGTCCTGGAGCACAGGTAAAGAGATTAGTGTGGATACGCTGGTCAATTTTGCCGACAGCCACTGCTCCGCTGTAGGCTATATGCTGACTCAGAAAGACTATAACCGTCTTTTGGCAGCTATCGATAAGAGGAAGGAGAACTGGTATGGCGAGAAAGAAGCAGTATGAGGCAGCTTATGCAGGATATATATATGAGAAGCCTATTACTCACTGGACCTCAACCGAAGAAGCAAAAAAACGACTTACAAAGGTCAATCTTTCGGATTTGAGTGAACTCAAGACGGGTGGCATGCCAATCATCTCCGATGGTCAGAATGTCTATATTGACGATGGAGATGGGCACACAGCATTGATCGCCTGTAGTGGTATGAAAAAGAGTATCTGTGGGTTCATGCCCTTAATCAGGATACTTGCTGTGGCAAAAGAGAATATGATAATCACGGATCCGAAAGGTGAATTGTATAACCGAGAGGCAGGTTTTTTGAAGAATCAGGGATATAATGTTCGGTGTCTCGATTTTCGGACCATGGACAGGGATTGTTTTAATCTGCTTCATTATCCGACAACTGTATATCGAAGTGGAGATAAGGATAGAGGTTTAAGTCTGTTATCTGATATTATTAACGCCCTTGCAGAAGAACAGCGACACCGTGCAAAAGATCCATTTTGGCCAGATACGGGTGCACTGTGGCTGAACGGAACTGGGGCGATTATGATGGATGCTTACCCTAAAATTGAGCAGGTCAATGTCTTAAATTGGTCTGATTTTAATGTATGGGGATCAGCGTCCATCATTGAGGATCACCTCCTTTCGATGATGCCGGACAACACTGTAAAATCTGCATTGAAACAGTGTCTTTCCTCAGCCGAGAATACTTTTAGAAGTATTCTCATCACTGCATCCAGTTTTCTGAAGATGTTTAATCAGAATCCTAAGCTTGCCGATATGCTTTCTCACAGCACATTCACGCTCGAAGAGCTTATCAAGCCAAAGATGGCATTATTCCTGGTAACAGATGATACGACCTCGACAGCAGATCCTATCTTGGGAATGATTATCAGTCAGATTCAGACCTTTTTGGTCGACAAGGCCTATCACAATAGAAATGGCAGACTGAATGTCCGGATGAATTTCGTGCTTGATGAGTTTGCTAGTATTCCTATTCCCAATATGGACAAAAGCCTTGCGACGCATAGAAGCCGTAATATCAGGTATTACCTCTGTGTTCAGAGTTTGGCTCTCTTGAAAGAACGATACGAGAATCCGGAGAAACTTCTTTCGAATTGTGCTTCTACGCTGTATCTTGGCTCTACTGAACTTGAACTGCTCAAAGAACTCGAGGCAAAGCTTGGCACAACTTGCATCACACCCGATGGAAAAGAACGACCACTTTGCTCTCAGGCAGAGCTTATAACGCTTGAAAGATCTTGGAGTCATAAAGAAGCAATCTATCTGAACCTCGCAGAAGGAATTCGATACTGCACAATGCTTCCAAGTATTGAGGCATACAATATCGGGAACCATCCCCTTCCGACTTATGCTGCCAAACTGCCAGCAATTGAGACATACACCGTAAAAGAGTTTGCTGCTGATGTGGTGAATGAGCGAATACGTGCACCATTTGCACCTGTGCAGAAAAAGAAAACAACATCAAAGGAGAAGCACAATAAGCATGCACATTCGTCAGCTGATGATGACTCATCAGATACTTACCTTGAAGCCGAGCTGATGAAAAAGTTTGATGAATTATTTGACTCATGCGATGATGATTAAGGAGGGATACATATGACTGTACCAACAACAAGAACCGCTACCGCCGCTGGCTACATGACTTCTGACTGCTTGTCTGAAGAGTTTTCTCGCCGCAGAATTTATATCACCGAAGAAATCACTGATTTCATGGCAGCAGGCATTTGCTGTCAGATTAACCATCTTGCATCATTAAGCAACGATGACATTACCCTTTGGGTTATGTCCCCTGGAGGTTCAGTGTCTGCAGGTTCAGCCATCCTGGATACCATGATTTCCTGCGGATGTGAGTTCAGAACTATCGTGATGGGTACGGCCGCTTCTATGGCTGCGGTAATCGCTTCTTCTGGGACAAAGGGAAAGCGCTATATTGGATCGAATTCGGGTATGATGATTCACCAGGCTCTCGGTGGTTTTTCTGGGCAGATTGCTGACATTCTGCGAACAGTTCAGCATATCGAAAAAATCAACAATCGCCTTTATGGAATCCTTGCCTCCAATACTGGCTTAAGTATTGAGAAAATTGCTGTTGATTGTGATAGAGACTATCATTTGAATGCAGATGAGGCTATTGAGTATGGCTTGGCAGACCAGATTTTCAATGGCTTTGAAGATTAATACAATTAAGAACGCAGGAGCTTCCTATTTGTGGAGGCTCCTGTATTGTTAACCATCGGTTTATCGGAAATGTTCAAGACTTCATGTACACTATGGGTGAAAACACCGTTGTAGATATTATGAGGTAAATTTGAGCATCCATATGGCAGTATAGCTGTGCGGATAAGAAAGGATGAACTTATGAAAGATCACTCTACAATGACAACATTCGAGTTCCTGCTCAGCATTACTTGGAAATATGTAATAGGTTTTATCTGGTATAAAAATCTTTTGTTTCGGGTTCTTCCCCACCGTGATGTGTATGACTCTCTTCGGCTTCTCTTGATTATGATGCTGGTTTCTGTGGCCTGTTTCATCATCGTGATGAACCGAAGAAAAAACGGCTGGACTGCAACAGCGTGTTTTGTTCTTCCGTTTGGCCTTTATACAATATTGACCTATTCGACTACCTCGGCATTGTTTATACGAGTTGTAGCAGTAGTATCAATTCTTTTATCACTTGTATATTCGATTTTGCTTTTCTCGAGAAAAATTAAACAGAGAGGCAAAATCGCACGAAGAAAAGTGCTGCAGAACCGACTCTCAAGATGTATATATTCTGTTTCATGTATTATGGCAGTTGCCATGCTGACCCTTATGGTTGGCATTGGATGGAATGGCTATTTTGGCACGGGACTTGTAACTTCATCGGTAGAGGCAGAAGGAATACAACAGGACGTTGAAGATGAGGATACAATGGAAGCAAATATGGATGCTGTTCTGAAACTTCAGCCAGTTGTTTGGGAGGAGTTGAATACCTACGAACGAATCGATGTTCTTCAGACAGTCTGCAATGTTGAAACACATTATTTAGGACTGAGTGATCCAGTTACCGTTCAGGGAGATAATCTCTCGCCATATACCTTGGGTGCTTATTCGGATGCGCAGAGATTAATACGAATCAACCTTGATCATATTGAAAATGACCCTGTAGAAGATGTGCTGTCTACCATCCTACATGAAATTCACCATAGTTACGAATATCGTCTGGCAGATGTATTTGATAATATTTCGCCTGAGTATCGTAATCTTCGATTGTTTAAAGATGCTACACATTATTCGCAGGAGGTTGATGATTACATTAACCCAAGAGACGACTACTACGGATATATGACACAGCGGTTGGAAATGGATAGCGAAACATATGCAGAATTGGGTGTACAGGAATACTACGCTCGTATTGCGGATTGGATTGAAGAGAACGGAACAGAAAGTCTTACATACAAGTGACAAGAAAGGATGGCTAGGTATGGGCAAACGAATTATTATTATCAGCGGCTTTTCGGGCGTAGGTAAAGGCACGTTAGTAAGGCATCTTTTGGAACTCAATCGAAGCATGCCGATGCACGCAAAACTGTGGCTTTCTGTATCTGATACAACACGACCGCCTCGTAATGATGGAGGAGATAATTATAACTTCATTAGTGCCGAGGAGTATGATAATCGTATCGCAAACGATATTTATCTGGAGCATAATGAATATGGGAACCACGGATATGGAACACCAGTCAAACCCGTTTTGGCAGCACTTGAACATGGTAATACCGTAGTGCTGGAGATTGATTATAATGGGATGGTGCAGGTGCGAGATTATTTCCGTGACAGCGATGTTTCTGTTACAACTGTCTTTGTCTGCACTGAAGGTAATGAATTACTTGAGCGATTGCATAAACGAGGAGATTCGCCAATTGAAATCAAAAAACGATTGTCTGCGGCCTGTTTGGAAGCAAGTCATGTTGATGAATTTGATTGTTTAATTGACAATTGTGTTCTTGAAGATGCTGTAAGCTATCTCTGGTTGATCGCAACTGGGAAAGTCGATTCGAAGAGAAACACTTTTGATTCATTGCGGTTTATTGAACAGGTACACTCGCTTCTTAGGGCGTTTGATAGCGTAAGTTCTGTGGAGGAGGCATAAACAATGGATAATGTAGTTAAATTGACAGATGAATTTGGCCACAATGTTCTTTTTGAATTTCTTGATTTAATTTCATGGGATGGGGACGAGTTCGTAGTACTTCTTCCGGTTGGGGCTGAAGATGGAGAAGTAGTAATCCTGCGGCTCGAAGCCAACGATGATGAGACGGAATCGTATATCTCCGTTGAAGACGAGGATGTTCTTATGACCGTGTTCGGCATTTTTAAAGAGAAGTGGAAGTCTGAATTTGACTTTACTGATGAATAATTGAAAAGGCATACCTGTTGTAAAAAATGCAGAGGTGTGCCTTTTTCGTTAACTGACGGTTTATCGCTCTTGAGTTCTTCCTCCATTACAATAAGTGTATAAGAAACAAAAAAGCCAGTAAAAGAGAGGAAGTGTCAGTTATGATTACCTGTGAAATGACTACTCAAGAACGTAAGCAAGCAATTAAAGCCCTTTTTAAAGGCTATCGTAGAATGTCTCGTTCCATGGAGAAGGAGCTTGAAGCATTGGGAATTCGTGTAGAGCGTACAAAAAATCATGTGAAGCTTTATTGTGACGGCAGATTGTACACAGCTCCGTCTTCCGCATCCGATTGGCGCTCTGGTACAAATCTGGCAAGTATCATTTGCAGGGAAATGTAACAGAGATGAGAATCCTTCATAAGGAGGAATAGTAGTGAATGAGCTACAGAAAAGAGAGATTCTAAAACTGTCGGTATCTATCAGAAACTGGATTTTGCTCCGCCGCTATCTTGAGGAAAGTAACCGCCTAATGAAACCATGCATTTTCCTACCCCTCCAAAGTGTGAAAAAAGTGTCATGGAAAAAGGCGTTTTTGAGAACAGCCTAAAAATACAGAAACACGGCAAGGAGGACTCAAAGGAAAAGCAAGCATTGACAGTACAAGAAATCGCGCCAATAGTTGTAGGACTCGTGCATTGCTTTCGTTTGGTTGCAGGAGTAAAATAAAAATGATTTATTATAGATTGCCAGAACCTCTAAAAGGTGATAAAGGTTAAAATAACAGGAGGCCCTCATGGAACCATCCAAAGCAACCAGTGTCAACAGCCGTGCGGAAGAACTGTTTGTTCAGTTGTTCTGTGAGGCGTTCGGTCCAGAAAAGACCGAAAATTTGCAGGTCCAGTACCCATGCGTGGACATCTATGGACGGCATCGCTATATCGACTTTGCGCTGGAATCGCCTGAATCTAAGATTGCAATCGAAATTGACGGGGAGACTTACCACAACCCTAGCAAGGTGTCCGAAAACAAGTATGCCGATGACCTCCTGAAGCAGAACAGCCTGATCTATGATAACTGGAAAGTCTACCGTTGGATCTACAGCCAGCTGGAAAAGCAGCCGGAAAAGGTCAAGGATGAGCTGATCACGTTTCTGGGCACCAGCCCCATGTTCAAGGCATTTGAAGCGGACCTGCCGGTTCAGATGGGGCAGACCATCGAGCTTCGGGATTACCAGCAGGAGGCCACCGAGAACCTGCAGAAGATGCGAGAGGACGGCAAAACCATTGCGCTGCTGTACCATGCAACCGGCGTAGGCAAAACCATCACGGCAGCAACGGATGCCAAGGCCGTGGGCGGACGCACGCTGTTTCTGGTCAATGCCCTGAAACTGGCATCTCAGGCGAAAGAAACCTTTGCTAAAGTCTGGCCGGAAGCGACTTTGGGAGAGTACACCGGAGGCCAAAAGGATATGACCCAGACGGTCATTTTGGCAACGGTGCAGAGTATCTCCAAGGCTCTGGAAAAGTTCTCGCCTACGGATTTTGACTACCTGATCGTGGACGAATGTCACCATGCAGCAGCCAACACCTACCAAAAGATTTTTACCTACTTCCACCCGAAGTTCATTCTGGGTCTGACCGCCACCCCGGAACGCAGCGATGGCGAAGATATGCTGGAGCTGTTCCAGAATGTTGCCCACAAAATGGATCTCAAGACTGCTGTAGAGCGTGGCGTTCTGGTGCCGATTCGCTGCATCCGGGTCAAGACCAACATCGACCTGACCGATGTGCGGATCAACGGCATCAAATACAATTCGCAGGATCTGGAAAGCAAGCTGTTCATCCCGGAACGCAATCAGTTGATCGTTGACACTTATCTAAAGTACGTCAACGGCAAAAAGACCGTGATCTTCTGTGCCAGCGTAGACCATGCAGCCGAAATTGCAAAGCTGCTGCGGGATAGCGGCGTGAAGGCGGAAGCAGTTTCCGGGCGGGATCGGGTAGAGGCTCGGGAAAAAATCCTGAAGGGCTATGAAACCGGCTCGACCAATGTTCTCTGCGCCTGCGACCTTCTGAACGAAGGCTGGGACAGCCCACATACCACGGTGCTGTTCATGGCACGCCCGACTATGTCCAAAACGATTTATTTGCAGCAGCTTGGCCGTGGCACACGCCGCTGACCGGGTAAAGAAGACCTGTTGGTGGTTGACTTTGTGGACAACGCCAATATGTTCAATATGCCCTACAGCCTGCACCGGGTGCTGGACATTGCAAAATATCAGCCCATGGCGTATGTGTTGGCACCGGAGAACAAGCGCAAGCTGGATCAGGATATGCTGTTTCAGGGCGAAAAGCCGGAGGCGTGGCTGGATGTGCCAATCGATGTGTCCGACTATGAGATCATCGACCTCTTTAACTGGCAGAACAGCGTCAAGGATATGATCTCGCAGATCGAGTTCGTCCGGATGGTGGATGTGCAGTCCGAGACGGTGGAGCGCTACATTAAGGACGGAAAAGTCAAACCGGACCTTTCGATTCCCTTTGGTGATAAGCGGATGTTCCACTATTTCCGGGAGGAAAGCATCCGCAACATTGCGAAACAGTATGGCTGGGATCTCATTACGCCGCAGAATATGGCGGACAAGTTCATGAAGTCTATTGAAACGATGGACATGAGCTATTCCTACAAGCCAGTGCTGCTCAAAGCAATCTATGAGTACATGGACAGCAGCGGCAGAGTTGCCCTGCCGGATGTGGTGGACTACTTCATCGACTTCTACGAGGACCGCAAGGCGCACGGGATGATTGCAGAGAAATCCACCAGTATCTACCAGAAGGGCGGTTATATACCCGGAAGGATGTGGAGAAGAACATCCTCTCCAACCCCTTCAAGCGCTTTGAGGATATGCGACTCCTGATGCGCTGCAAGGATGTGGAGACCATCGAGGTGAACCCGATCATCTTCCGCAAGCTCACACGGGAAGATT
>OHAD01001002.1_pt1 | contig 29458 bp, 24 predicted proteins | sample 1577011 | NCBI WGS metagenome assembly OHAD01 (sample SAMEA3541510, study PRJEB24748) | human gut metagenome | biome: human gut; feature: human-associated habitat; material: faeces | place: China | collected 2012 | reverse complement strand
GAACGGCACGCTCCGTGGTGTGAGAGGGAGGAGAAAGTCCTCCCTACTCGATTGGGAGTCAGGTCCTGTAGGATAAAAATAATTTATTTGGAGGAAAGTTATGGAAAAGTTGGGATTAAACGAGATCAGAAGTAGGTTTACTAAGTTTTTTGAATCAAAGGAGCACTATATAGCAAAGTCACATTCTTTGATTCCTAGCAATGACAAGTCTTTGTTGTTGATAAATTCAGGTATGGCGCCATTGAAGAACTATTTTTCAGGTGTAGAGATACCACCAAAGAACAGGATGTCAACAGTTCAGAAGTGTATCAGAACAGGAGATATAGAAAATGTAGGTGTGACAGCTAGACACGCTACCTTCTTTGAGATGATGGGTAACTTCTCGTTCGGAAATTATTTCAAGAAGGAAGCCATTACTTGGGCTTGGGAATTTATAACTGAGTGGCTTGAAATACCAGAAGAAAAAATTTGGGTGACAGTATATGAAAGTGATGATGAAGCTTATGACCTATGGAAAAATATGATAGGCTTCCCTGAGGACAAGATTGTTAGGCTGGGCAAGGATGACAACTTCTGGGAAATAGGCCTAGGACCATGTGGACCATGCTCAGAGATATACTTTGACAAGGGAGAAAAGTATGGTTGCGGTTGCGAAGATTGTAAGCCAGGTTGTGACTGTGATAGGTTCTTGGAATTCTGGAACCTAGTATTTACTCAGTTTGATAGAAAAGAAGACGGTAGCTATGGAGAATTAGACCATAAGAATATAGATACTGGTATGGGTCTAGAAAGAATGGCCTGTATAATGCAGGACGTGGATACTATATTTGAGGTTGACACTATAAAGTCTGTCTTGAATAAGGTATGTCAATTGGCAGGAATTACATACGGACAGGATGTTAAGAAGGACAAGTCTGTAAGAATTATAACTGACCATATCAGGTCTGTGGCCTTTATGGTTGGAGATGGAATACTACCATCAAATGAAGGAAGGGGCTACGTTCTTAGGAGACTATTGAGAAGGGCAGCTCGTCACGGTAGGCTATTGGCTATCAAGGGCAACTTCTTAAATGACATTGTGGATGTAGTATTTGAGACTTGTGGAGATGCATATCCAGAGCTAATAGAAAAGAAGGACTATATCAAGAAGGTAATAGGTATAGAAGAAGAAAAGTTTGGTGAAACTCTTGAGCAGGGTCTAGAAATCTTGAAGTCATACACTGAAGAGTTAGTAGCCGCTGGTGGAGATACAATCTCAGGTAAGCAGGCCTTCAAGCTTTATGATACATTTGGTTTCCCTCTAGACCTTACTATGGAAATACTAGAAGACGAAGGTCTAAAGGCAGATACTCAAGGCTTTGAGAAGGAAATGCAGGCCCAGAAGGATAGGGCTAGGGCAGCTAGAGGTAACAGGGAAGGCGATGCTTGGAAGGAAGACCCTCTAACATCATTAGAAGATGCTAGATCAAGCTTTGAAGGTTACCATGACCTAGTTAAGACTTCAAAAATAAAGGCAATGGTAGTTGACAATGCCTTGGCCGATTCTATAGAAGAGGGAATAGAGGCAGCCATAATCCTAGACCAAACTAGTTTCTATCCAAATGGTGGTGGCCAGGTTGGCGACAAGGGACAGATAGCAAGTGATAGGGGATTATTTGAAGTAGAGGATACTGTAAAAGGGGCTAACGGAAGCATCAAGCACATTGGTAGGCTTGTCAGTGGAGCATTTAGCCTAGGTGACCAGGTAGAGACAAGGGTAGACAAGTCCCTAAGAATGGATGCCGCTAGAAATCATACAGCTACCCACCTACTACACAAGGCCCTAAAGGAAGTCCTTGGAGACCATGTAAACCAGGCGGGTTCATTGGTTGAGCCGGATAGGTTAAGGTTTGATATAACACACTTTGAGGCTATGACCAAGGAAGAAATTGCCAGGGTAGAGGCTATGGTAAATGAATTTATCCTAGAATCTCACCCAGTTACTGCTCAAATTATGAATATAAATGAAGCTAAGTCTATGGGAGCTATGGCCCTATTTGGAGAAAAGTACGGTGAAGAAGTAAGGGTAGTAAAGATGGGTGATTGTTCAGTAGAATTATGTGGAGGTACCCACCTAGATAATACTGCCCAGGTAGGTATGTTCAAAATCTTATCAGAAGGTGGAGTTGCTGCTGGCGTTAGAAGGATTGAAGCTATAACAGGCAGGGCTGTATACCACTACCTACTTGCAAAAGATTCGCTAATTGCCAACATTAGTGATATAATGAAGACAAGGGAAGATAACCTAGTTGTTAGGGCTACTTCAATAGTTGATGAAAACAAGCAGCTAGAGAAGGAAGTACATGATCTAAAATCTAAGATGAGTATGCAAAATGCTGGTAATGCTCTAGATGATAGTATAGATGTAAATGGAGTCAAGCTTCTAACAGCAAAATACGAAGATATGGATATGGATACCCTAAGAGAGGTGGCAGACAACCTAAGAGATAAGTTGGGTACAAGTGTTGTAGTCCTAGCAAATGTAGCTGGTGATAAAATCAACTTTGTAGCAACAGCTAGTAGGGATGCTATTGAGAAGGGTGCCCATGCCGGCAATATAGTAAGAGAGGTTGCCAAAATCGCTGGAGGTAAGGGCGGTGGTAGACCTAATATGGCCCAGGCCGGCGGAAGTGACAAGACTATGGTAGACCAGGCCCTAGCAAGTGCCCACAAGGTGGTTGAGTCACAGATTAAATAGTAGCAAGGAGGTTACTTATGGAAAAAAATTTAGAATACACAGTGAAATTTGAAACCTTGAATCAGGACAAGATGACTGTAGCCCAGACTATAGAGTATGTATATGACGCTCTAATAGAAAAGGGATACAACCCAGTCAACCAGATAATAGGATACATCCTATCAGGTGATTCAAGTTACATTACTAGCTACAAGAATGCCAGAGCCGCTATCAAGAGGTTCGAAAGAGATGAAATTCTAGAAGAAGTAATAACTAAATATTTGCATATAGAGGAGTAAGAGTTATATGTTTAAGAAAAGTTTGGCCTTGATAGTTTGCCTAGTCATGGTTTTTGGACTAGTAGGTCCTGGACTTGCTGAAGCTTCCCAAAAAGAGGATTCAGCATTTGCTACTGAGCGGGCAATGACTAGGGGAGAAATTGATCCAAAGGCCGATAACAATACTGCCAAGAACAAGGGCAAGGTAATACTTATTGACTTGAATAGGACAAATTACGAAAACCTAAAAAATATAAAGTTTTTAGCTGGCAGGTTAGAAAAGAGTGGCTACCTAGGTATGATGAATATCAGGGGTGACAAGGGCTACGATGACAGAAGAAACTATGCTAGTATGGGTGCAACAGGTAGGGTTAATATCCTGCCTGATACACCTGTGAACTTTAGCCAGTTTGAGGGCAAAAACCTATACAGGTATGCTACAAGTCAATCTCCTAAGAAGATAAATATGCTGGGGGTAAATAACGTAGACCAGTACAACCAGACCAAGGGTGAATTCAAGTCAAAATTGGCTTATCTAGGAGATACACTAGTCTCTAAGGGAAAAAAGGTGGCTGTTCTGGGCAATAGCGACTATATTGATATGAACACAGGTCAAGAAATAAGAAATAGGGACTTTGCCCTTATGGTTATGGACAGCAGGGGTAGGATTGCCGACGGAAATGTAGACCTTATAAACAAAAAGGACCAGACCTTCCCCTTTGGTATATCTACTGACTACGATAGGTTGAAGAAAGACACTCAAAACTACTACAAAAAGTCGGATTTTTTGATGGTAAACCTAGGTGATACCTATAGACTAGATGAGTACAAGGTCAACCTGAACAAGAAGACCTATACTAGGATGAAGTACAGGATATACAAGCCTATTAGTAATTACTTGGAATATGTCTTTGATATGGCTGGCCCAAATGACACAATATATATAATGGGTTCATTTCCTAGCAATTTAGACTATGCCAACAACAGGAGATTGGCTCCCCTAATTAGGTTTGATATGTCTGAATCTAGTAAGGGGCTACTCATGTCATCTACTACTAGAAGAAAGGGTGTTTTTGCAAATTTAGACCTGGGTGTAGATATATTAAATAGGTTCGGCCTAAAGAACCCTGAAATGGTAGGGCGTGTCCTAACAAACAAGCCTATGGACAATAGGGATGACTATATGGCCAAGGAGTACAAGAAAATTATAGCTATATCATCTATTAGGATGTCTATCATAAACATATATGTAGCTGTAATATCAATATCTTGGATACTAGGGGCCCTTGCCCTATGGCAGAGGGACAAGCTGCCTAAGAAGCACAAAAAGAAGATACTAAACTTCCTAAAGGAAATGGTTAAGTTGGGTTTAATAATGCCACTAGCCTTCCTGTCAGCCCCAATATTAAGGCCAGGTAGCCAGGTACAGATTGCCCTAGCCATAGTATTTATGACTGTCTTACTGTATATACTAGGCAGTAAGATTTTTAAGGGTGATGACTTGAAGCAGGTCGGTTTTTATTCTATCCTCATGATACTTTTGATAGTTATAGACTCTGTAATATCAACACCTTTGATGCAGAGTAATATAATGAGCTATGACCCTATGATAGGAGCTAGGTATTACGGGGTAGGAAATGAGTACGAAGGGGCGACTATAGGTAGTGCAATATTGGGTCTTGCCATATTGCTTGAGTATAAAAAAATACCTAAAGCTTGGGTGGCTATCTTCTTATTTATCGTTTTGATTACATCAGCCTATCCGAGTATGGGGGCCAATGTAGGTGGGGCCATTTCAGAATCAATAGCCTATATAGCCTTTGTATTAATGATATTTGGTGTGAAAATAGACTTCAAAAAGTCTATCCTAGTTGTACTTGTTTCTGGTTTAATTGTAGTAGTCTTTGCCGCAGCTGATATAATGTTGGGGTTAGGTTCTCACCTTGGTAACTTTATAAGACAGGTGCTAGCAAATGGTCCAATGGAGATATTTACAGTATTTGCTAGAAAAATTGATATGAATATACAGTTGGCCCAGACAACAGTATGGGTAAATATCCTATTGATAGGTTTATTAATACTAGGATTTACAATCTTTAGACCAAATAGGAACTTCTCCTATATGAAGGAGAGCCACAAGATAGTCTATGATGGATATCTAGCAATAGTTGTCGGTTGCCTAGTCACTTTATTGGTGAATGACTCAGGTATAATAGCAGCGGCTACAGATTCGATTTATTTGTTGATACCTATCATAATAATATTGATAAACAAATTCAATCAAAAAGAAGACAAGTATATTAATTAGGATAAGTAGGTGTAGATGTGTTAAGTGGAAGAATAATGGGGCTTGATATTGGCGACAATACTATAGGTGTCGCTGTCAGTGACCTGATGGGTATGACTGCCCAGGGTGTCACTACGATCAAGAGGTCCAGCAAAAAAAAGGATATAGAAGCCTTAAGGCAAATAATAGAGGAAAGACAGGTAAACATGATAGTATCAGGGTTGCCTAAGAATATGAATGGGACTATCGGTCCCCAGGCAGAGAAGGTTATGAAGTTTTGTGACCTTATGAAAGACGAATTAGGTCTGGAAATCAAGTTCTGGGATGAGAGACTGACAACTGTATCAGCAGAAAGGATGCTGATAGAGGGAGATGTCCGCAGAAAAAATAGAAAAAAGGTCATAGATAAGCTGGCAGCTGTCTTAATCTTGCAAGGTTATCTTGATTCAATTTAATTTCGCTTAAAGTGTCAATAGAAAACATTTTTCTATTGACATTTTTTGAGAATTGATATACTATTAATGTAAGAAAGTTATCAATTGAAAAGGACGGCGATAAAATGGAAAATAACAACACAATGGAATTACTAAAAGAAAAATTAAAGGCAACAGGTTTTAAGATTACACCACAGAGAAGGGCTATAATCGAAGTATTGATAAACAATGAAAGCTCACATATGAGTAGTGAAGAGATATACGACAAGGTTCGTGTTAACTGCCCAGAAATAGGTCTAGCTACAGTTTATAGAACTATGCAGTTACTTGATGAGATTAATGGTATATCCAAGTTGAACCTAGATGACGGTTGTATCAGGTATGAAATAAACGTTGAAGGCGAGGATACACATCATCACCATCACTTGATTTGTAGAGAATGTGGCGCTATCATAGAGGTTAAGGAAGACCTATTGGATTCTATAGAGGCTACTGTGGAAAATAACTACAATTTCCAGATAAAGGACCACGACCTAAAGTTCTATGGACTTTGTAGCAATTGTAAGGATAAATAGTTGTCAGTAGAAAGTGATTATATTAGAAAATCAGATTTGAATGAAATTTAATATTAACAAGAAACTCAATAAATAAAAAAGCCCATGACATTGGTAGGTAAGTTTTAACCTCCGATAGTCATGGTTTTTTTATAGGATTAATATTTTATAGGTCTAATTTATAGTCTTCGTCCTTGATAAGGCCACGTTTTTTCATTATATTTGCCACTAGGAGTGACAATGTAGCAGGCAGTACAACATGTAGAAGTATGATTATAATTAGTAGGTGAAGCTTGTTCATCTGACCAGACATAGTCTGCCATGTCATCAACTGACCTACTAGTCCTGATGTTCCCATACCACCACCAGCAGGATTGTTCTGCATTTTAAATACTAGGGTAGCAAGAGGTCCCAAGATAGCGCTGGCCACAATTGGTGGCAACCATATAATAGGTTTTCTCATTATATTTGGTACCTGTAGCATGGATGTACCCAAGCCCTGGGCCAAGAGTCCATTCCAGCCATTGGCCTTGAAACTAATAACAGCAAAGCCTATCATCTGGGCTGAGCAACCAACTGTTGCGGCACCTGCTGCCAGGCCAGAAAGAGATAGGATTATTGAAAGGGCTGCAGAACTAATAGGAAGTGTCAAGATGATACCCATCAGGACAGATACTGCTATACCCATTAAGAATGGCTGTAGCTCTGTTGATACACGTATAAATTCTCCCAGACTTGCCATGGCTATAGCCAGGTAAGGTCCTACAAAATAGGCTACCATGCCACCTGTAAGGATTGTTACCAGTGGTGTGATGATAATATCTACATTGGTCTTGCCGGATACTAGACGACCGATTTCAGCGCTGACTACAACGGCTATAAAGGCACCTAGAGGGTCTCCTGCACCGGGTAGGATCAGTTGCATCTTGTCACTAAGTAGAAGCCCCTTTGAAAAGGATCCTCCAAAGGCACCCAAAAGTCCTGTCACACTAGATGCTAGAATAACCAGCTTAGGTGATTTCAAGGCATGGGCTACACCTATACCTATGACTGGCCCAGTTAAAGACATGGCTACTACGGCTACTGTGAGTAGGAATGTAGCTATGCCACCTGTAAAGATACCGCTGATCTGCTTAATAATAAGTCCGATAATAAGAGTTGAAAACAAGCCCAAGGCCATACCGTTTAGGCCCTGTATCAGGTATCTATCGAATAATCTCCAGGCCAAAGAATCTTTGTTTTTTGACATATTAATTTACCTCCGATAATTTGTAATATTTATGAAAATACAATGTATATTAGTGTATATACACATATATATTATATATTGGATTAACCTCAAAAGCAAGAATTAGATAGGACAAAATAGGGACATATAGGAGGTGTGTGTTGAGTTTATTTAATTTTTAATATATAATTTATCTTGAGAATTTTAAATGAATGGAGTTTTTATATGAATTTTAATAATATAAAATATGAAAGGATCGACTATGATTCAGTCAAAAAAGTATACGAGGAAGCAAATTCAAAGATAAGGTCAAGTACGGACTTCGAGGAAATCAAGTCCATAATATCAAGCTTGAACAAGACTAGGGTCCACCTTCAAACTATGAAGGAAGTAGCTGCCATAAAGTACTCTATAAATACAAAGGATGACTATTATGTGGAGGAAAATAAGTACTGGGATGAATATGGACCACTCTACCAGGACCTGGACTATAACTTTTACCAGACTCTTTTGCTTATAGATTTCAAGGACGAAATAATAGAGGAGTACGGTCAACAATTTTATAGCTTGATGGTCTGCCAGGTTAAGAGCTTTTCAAAGGATATAATAGGTCTCTTGCAGGAGGAAAACAGGCTGATGTCCGATTATACGGCCCTTTTAGCATCAGCCAAGATAGATTTTGATGGTAGGGTATGCAACCTATCAGATATGAACTACTATATGGAGTCTCTGGATGATTCAGTGAGAGAGGATGCAATAAGGGCACATACTGGATTTTTTGAAGAAAATGAAGAACACTTCGATAATATATTTGATGGACTAGTTAAAATAAGGCACCAGATGGCCCTTAAAATGGGTTATGACTCCTTTGTTGATATCGGATATTATAGGATGCAGAGAATTGACTATGATAGGCATATGGTGGCTGATTTGAGGGAAAGGGTATTGGATACTTATGGACCAAAGGCCCAGGCCCTCTACCATGACCAAGCCAAGAGAATAGGCAGGGATAAGATTGACTATTTATGTGAAAAGGTTGAATTTCCTGACGGTAATGCACAACCCAAGGCAGATGCCAGTCAAATATTTGAGTCCGGCAGACGTATGTATTCTAGCCTGTCAAAAGAAACCAAGGAATTTTTTGATTTCTTGACTTCAAATGACCTTTTTGATGTAGAGGCAAGGGAAAATAAGGCCATGGGAGGATATTGTACAGTCCTACCTGAATACAAGATGCCTTTTATATTTGCCAATTTTAATGGTACTGTGGATGATATAGATGTCTTGACACATGAAGCAGGTCATGCCTTCCAGATGTATATGTCTAGACATATAGAAATGCCTGAATTAATATTCCCTACATTGGATTCATGTGAGATACATTCAATGAGTATGGAATTCTTCACCTATCCCTGGATGGACCTTTTCTTTGGTGATGATGTTGAAAAGTACAAGACCTACCATTATGCATCTGCAGTGAAATTTTTACCGTATGGGTGTCTGGTAGACCATTTCCAGCATGAAATATATAAAAATCCAGATATGAGCCCAGCCCAGAGGAAGTCCACTTGGAGGAAGCTAGAAAAGAAATACCTTCCTTATAGGGATTATAGGGATTTGGATATTCTCAATAGGGGAGGTTACTGGTTTAGACAAGGGCATATCTTCAAGGACCCATTTTATTATATAGATTATGTATTAGCTCAACTTTGTGCCTTGAATTTTTATAAAAAAATGCAAGAAGATTATAAGCTGGCTTGGGAGGATTATATAAAGATATGTAAGTTAGGTGGCAAGTATTCATTTTTAAATTTAGTAAAAGTTGCAAATATCGATAATCCTTTTAATTAAATTAGGTAAAATAGGACAATGATGTTTGACTTGACAAAAAATTAAAAAGATTATAAAATGGAGTGTGGGAGTATATCCCTACAAAAATTTATGATTTGAAAGCTGGAATTTTTGTTAATATGCGAATAAACGAATATTGAATGAAAATGAACTTTGAAAACAGAATAAGACAAAGGAGGTGGACGCAATTATACCTTATATAATAATAACTGCTATAGTGGCAGTATTACTAGGGCTATTAATTGGTTATGTTATCAGAAAAAATATCTCTGAAGCCAAAATCGGCCAGGCAGAAAATCTTGCCAAGGAGATTGTTGAAAAGGCGAACAGGGATTCTGAAACTGTGAAGAAAGAAAAACTTCTAGAAGCTAAAGAAGAAATACATAGATTACGTACTGAAGGCGAAAAAGAGAACAAAGAAAGAAGAAACGAAGTACAGAAATATGAAAAGAGAGTTTTACAGAAAGAGGAGACTCTAGATAGGAAGATTCAGTCTTTAGAGCAGAAGGAAGTGAACCTACAGAGGAAAAATGAGGCAGTTGCGAGAAAAGAAAGTGAAGTAGAGGAAATAAAGGTCCAGCAACAGCAGAAATTGGAGAGTATATCAGGCTTTACTACAGAGGAAGCCAAGGAAATCATACTTTCTAATGCAGAGAGAGATGTCAGAAGAGAGATGTCTCTGATGATAAAGGAAAAGGAGGCCCAGGCCAAGGAAGAAGCTGAGAAGAAGGCTAGAGAAATCATTGGCTATGCTATCCAGAAATGTTCTGCAGACCATGTTGCTGAAACTACTGTATCAGTAGTTAACCTACCAAATGATGAAATGAAGGGTAGGATAATTGGTAGAGAAGGTAGAAATATCAGGGCTTTGGAAACATTGACTGGTATAGACTTGATAATAGACGATACTCCAGAAGCAGTAATCCTATCAGGCTTTGATCCAATTAGGAGAGAGGTGGCCAGGATTGCTCTTGAGAACTTGATCAGTGATGGTAGAATACATCCAGCTAGAATTGAAGAGATGGTTGAAAAGGCTAAGAAAGAAGTCCAAAACATCGTCAAGGAGGCTGGTGAGCAGGCTATGTTTGATACAGGCGTGCACGGTCTTCATCCAGAGCTTGTCAAGCTACTAGGTAGACTTAAGTACAGGACTAGTTATGGTCAGAACGTATTGAAGCATTCTGTTGAGGTTTCTATACTTGCAGGTATCATGGCAGAGGAAATTGGTGCAGATGTCAAGCTAGCTAAGAGGGCTGGTTTGGTGCATGATATCGGTAAGGCTGTTGACCACGAGATAGAAGGTACACATATAGAAATAGGAATGGACCTATTGAAGAAGTACAAGGAATCAAAGGATGTAATACACGCAATGAGTACCCACCATGGTGATTATGAGCCACAGACAGTTGAGGCTGTCTTGGTTACAGCTGCAGACGCTGTTTCTGCCGCTAGACCAGGTGCGAGAAGAGAGACTCTTGAAGCTTATATCAAGAGACTTGAGAAGCTAGAAGAAATAACTAATTCATACGAGGGTGTAGAAAAATCATTTGCTATCCAGGCAGGTAGAGAGGTCAGGATAATGGTTAAGCCAGATTCAGTAAGTGACGAAGAAATGCACTTATTGGCTAGAGAAATGACTAAGAGGATAGAAGAAGAACTAGAATATCCAGGTCAGATCAAGGTAAGTATAATTAGGGAAACAAGGGCTACTGATTACGCAAAATAAGCAATTGTGAGATTAAAAAAGGAACCAAGAGGTTCCTTTTTTGTGTATAAAGTTAAATTATATGGTATAATAATGAAACAAGTATATTTGTTTCTTACTATTAAATGGGAGGTATTGGTTTTGAAAAAGTTCACAAATATAGTTTCAAATCTTGACGCTCTAAAACTAAAAAAGGTTGAGGAATTTATTTACAATAATGTAGATGACAAGGTGTTTATACTTCCAAAGGTAGTGCCTTTTAAGGGGGTAAATACAGACATGCTATACATAAAAGATAATAAAATTCTGTTTATAAAATTTATGGATACTACAGAAGACTTATTTTCTTTCTTGGATGAAGAGATTCTTGAGATAATGAAGGAAGAATTTGAGTTGATGTGTGAAAACATGTCTAGATATTTCCCACAAATTGCCTATAACTACGTTTTTGTAATGCCATATATAGATTATATAGAGGACACATATGGTATGGATGATTTTGTTAAAGAAAATATTATATGTGGATCAAGAGTAAAAGAGTTGATAACTGAAGATGATATAAATTTTGACCAATATCTAAAAGAAGCAAATGATGAAATTAGCCTTTCAATGTACCTATTGAGGATTTGCACGGAATATTTTGCTTTTACTACAGGTGTAAATACAAGCAACAAGTTAAAGAAAATCAGCTTTCATGATAAGTATCTAGACTATAGGTTTGCCCTGATGGATGACGAACAGATAGTAAATATAGCTTCGGCCAACTACGGTAATCATGCTATCCTAGGTGGATCTGGAACAGGTAAAAGTGCTGTTATGATGGGTAGGGTCATAAAGTTATCCAAGATATACCCCCACCACAATTTTTTGATACTAACCTTTACAAAACAACAGGTCAATAAGTATATTGAGCTCTTGGACATATTAAAGGTTGATACAGAAAATATAATGGTATACACATTTAGTTCATTTATATTCAAGCTTGCCAAGATAAACAATCTGGTAATAGACTATAATTTAGTTAAGAGTCACTATGACAAGGCCTTTGCTAATATCATGAAGCAGGTGGATAATTCTGTCAAGAATAAGAAGATGTTTAAGGGTATATTTATTGATGAAGCAGAGAATATGAATGAAGACGATATCAAGCTGATATACCAATTCTTGTACTCAAGCAAGAGGGTATTTAATGTGAATGTCTGCAAGTCATATAATATAAATAATAGTCTCAATATATACAAGTGTAAGATTAAGGAAGACATAGAGTATGAAGATGAACTTTTCTTGGAAAAGAATTACAGACAGTCTGAAGAAGTAGTTGACTTTATCAATCGCTTCTGTGATAGGTCAAATGACTATATAAGGTCCCTGAGGGACAATATCTCCAGTACAATTTTTATGAAGACCAAGTCCATATACAAGGGTGGTATGAATGTAAACATACTAAAGGTTGATGACCTAGATGACCAGATACATTCTGTTATATGGGAGATCCAGCACCTTATAAAGGATTGTGGATTTAAGCCAGAGGACATAGCAGTTGTCTACCCATTTAATAAGAAAAAATTAAAGAATGGCAAGATGATATACTTTCAGTATATGCTGAGAAAGTCATTGGAAGATGCAGATATAGCCTATATGTATGCAGATGACACTGTTACCAATCTTACGCCAAAGACAGGTGTTACCATTTCCAACATATATTCGATAAAGTCCCTGTCATACAAGGCCATTATTATATGTGAACTAGAGATGCTCTACAACCACAAGGTCAATGCAGAGGACCAGGACTACCAGGTAAATGACTTCGTGGGTGACCTCAACAAGGTATATACTGCCATGACAAGGGTAGAGAATTACCTGTCAATCATAGTATCATATGATAGGGATTCCAGTGATATATTCAAGCTTTTGATGGACTAAATAGATCTAGTTGGAAATGTTAGTAAAATACAAGCGTTTTATAAGATATAATAATGAGGATAAAATAGACAAATAAATTAAAAGAGGTTTAGCATACCGCCATATGTAGGTGGGAGCTAAACCTCTTCTATCTTTACTGGTCCAAGTGGCCAGTTATTTTTTTACTTATTTTATCCCAATATTGCAAAGTATAAAAATACGATTATACCTAGGATAATTCTATAAACACCAAAGGCCTTGAAGTCGTGCTTTTTGATATATGACATAAAGAACTTGATAACTATGACAGATACAATAAAGGCCACTAGTGAACCTACAAACATTACAAACCATTCAAAGCCTGTAAATGCAAAGCCTGCCTTCAATAATTTTAACAGGCTGGCACCCAACATAGTTGGTATAGCTAGGAAGAATGAGAATTCTGCAGCTATAAACCTAGATGTACCGATTAGGGTAGCACCTATGATAGTTGAGCCTGACCTAGAAGTACCTGGTACTAGGGCTAGGCATTGGAATAAGCCTATCAAAAGAGCCGTCTTGTATGATACCTGACTAAATTTTGTAATCTGAGGTCTCTTGTGCCTGTTTTCTATCCAGATCATAATTACACCGTATATAATCAAGGCTCCTGCTACCACAGAAGGTTTAAAAAAGATTTGATCTATCTGATCTTCGAATAGTACTCCTATGATACCAGATGGTAATACGGCAATCAAGACCTTTATCCAGAGGTCCCAAGTAGCCTTTTTTGCCTTTGGACTCTTCCTGCTTGAAAACGGATTTAGCTTATTAAAATATAGGATTAATACTGCTAATATGGATCCAAACTGTATAACTACTAAAAAGGTATCTATAAATTTCTTTGAGCCTGCCAGGTGTAAGAACTGGTCGACCAAAATCATATGTCCCGTGCTACTGACTGGTAGCCACTCTGTTATTCCCTGGACAATACCGAGGAAAACCGCCTTAAAAATTTCTAACAAAAATACATCCTCCTTTTGTAAAATTCTACTACTAATAGTACCACAAGAAAGGTTATAAATCAATGATTTGACTTATAAAGATTTTATTAAAAAGTCCCCCAGGAGACTTAAATCTGGCTGGGGGAAAAAAATAATTGTATCTATGTAGTTTTACTTATGGCCAGCAGCCTTGTAGGCTTCTAGACCAAGCTTCATGCATTCAGCAGCGGCCTTTAGGTCATCAGCATTAAGTATGTAGGCTAGTCTCACTTCATCTCTTCCTAGTCCAGGAGTAGCGTAGAAGTTTTCAGCTGGTGTAGCCATTGTAGTTGCACCATTGTGTCTGAATTCATTTAGCATAAAGATTACGAAGTCTTCTGCATTTTCTACTGGAAGCTTGACCTGCATATAGAAGGCTCCTGTTGGCTTTTCACAAACAACACCAGGGATTTCCATGATTGCATCGTATAGGACATCTCTTCTGTGGCAGTATTCCTTATTTACTTCTTCAAGGTAAGACTTTGGTGTCTTGTATAATTCTGCTGCGCCAACCATTTCTAGTGTAGGTACGCATAGTCTTCCCTGACAAAGTTTTAGAACTTGGGCTATGAAGTCCCTATTCTTACAAGCTAGAGAGCCTATTCTAGCTCCACAAGCAGAGTATCTCTTAGACACAGAGTCAACAATTATTACCCTGTCCTCAACATTTTCTAGGTTACCAAAGCTAGTATACTTCAATCCATCATATACAAATTCCCTGTATACTTCGTCAGCTATTATCCATAGGTCTTTTTCTATAGCTATTTCTGCTAGCATCTGCATCTCTTCAAGAGTATAAATAGCACCAGTTGGGTTACCAGGATTTGAAAGTAGGATAGCCCTAGTGTTTTCGTCAATGCTCTTAAGAACTTCTTCCTTAGCTGGTAGGTGGAAGCCATTTTCAGCTCTTGTAGTAATAGGATTTATCTTAACGTCTACGCAAGTTGCAAAACCGTTGTAGTTAGTGTAGAAAGGTTCTGGTATAAGTATATTTTCACCAGGATCGCAAAGTGTTAGCATGGCAAATAGTAGGGCTTCTGAACCACCATTAGTTATTAAGATTTCACCATTTTCAAAGTGCATATCATAAGTCTTGTAGTAGTCTATCATAGCAGACACTAACTCTTCAGAACCAACTGAATCTGCATAAGCTAGGACAGATTCATCAAATTCTCTGACAGCCTTCATAAAACCTTCTGGAGTCTTGATGTCTGGCTGTCCAATATTTAAGTGATAAACCTTGACACCGTATTTTTTTGCTGCTGTTGCATATGGAACAAGCTTTCTTACTGGTGAAGCCTGCATTGAACCAACTCTGTTTGAATATTTCATAATTTTCCTCCTGTATATCTAAAAGTTAATAACGTTTTCTTACACAAGAATAATATAACACAAAAGTAGAAGAAAATAAACAATTATTGAATATATTTATAATTTAACAAAGTGATACTGGCTTTTTTAGAGGTTTTGACTAATGATTATGTTTGTAAAGGCCATAAAAACTATAATTTATTGATTTTGTTTTATCAGAGGTGGTTTTTTATTAAGCCTTATATGGTATATAATATAGCTAATAGATTATTGTGAAAGCTAATATGAGGTGAAGTTATGAAAGAGATGAGAAGAGACCAGATAACAGGTGATTTGATTATATATTCTAGCTACAGAAATAAGAGACCACACGATACTGTCAAAATTAATAAAAAAGAGGAAGATGAAGGAAAAATAAACAGTGATAAGTGTCCGTTTTGCAGAGGAAACGAGCACTTAAATGATATACCTACCTATCTTATAGAAGAGGATGGAGAATGGATAGCCAAGTCTGTGAAAAATAAATTTCCTATAATTGATTTGGAAACAGAACATATTTTTGGAGAACACGAGGTCGTAGTCGAGACATACAGGCATAATGGCAGCTATTATAATATGTCGCTTCAGGAGTTCAGCAATGTTTTTGATATGTATATAGATCGTTACAAGGGCTTGTCATCCAGGTCTGGGATTGAGTATATAAATATATTTAAGAACTCTTTGAGGGATGCCGGAGCTTCACTTATGCACCCACATTCACAGATAGTATCTTTTAACCTTATACCTGCTGAGATAATCAAGGAACTAAAAGTAGCACGATCCTATATGGAGCATCACCATGAGAATTTATATGATCATATAGTAGAAAGTGAGATTAGTCATGCCAAGAGATTGGTCTATAACGGAGAAAAATTTTTGGTGTTTATACCCCAAGCTACTAGATATAATGGTGAAATAAGAATAATATGTAAAGAAGAAAAGAAGATTGACCAGTGGAGTCAAGATGAAATTGGTGAAATATCATATATATACAAGAAACTTTTTAAGAAGTGGGAAGAGTATAATGACGGTGAGATTGCATTTAATGTAATTATACACACATATCCTCTGAGTGGTGACTATGATGACGTATTTAGGACGCATTTTCATATTATACCTAGAAAGTTTAATTTTGGAGGATTTGAACTTAGTACCAACTTATTTGTGTGTGGCACAGATCCAGAAGAGTTGGCAGCAAGTTTAAGATTTTACTAGTAGGTATTATATTTTAAGTTAGTTTTTGAGATAAATTGACTCAATTTACTTGAAATTATTTACAAGTTGATATATAATGTAAAAAAACAAAATGCGAATATTAAATGGAGTTATTCAATAATAATTCATATATTTTAGGAGGAAATATGTCAAGTTTACTGTACTATATAAAAAAAGAAGATCATTCAAGTGAAAGATTAAAGAAGATACTTGAGGAGAATAGATATATAAAGTTTGTTTCACTGATGGGTGTAGACCTAGGTGGTAATGCCACTGATGAAAAGATACCAGTTAAGTTGGTTTTGGAAGATGTCGAAGAATTTTTGAATGCGTCTATACAGACTGATGGATCTTCAGTTGAGCTTTATAATATAGCCACTCTAAACAATGCCAAAGTCGACCTAAAGGCTGACCTAGATGCGGTATGGTTTGTGGACTATAATCACGATTTTATAGATGAAGAGACTGGTTGCCCGGTTGGAACCTTGAAAATACCTGCATTTTTAATACACGATAACAAGAAGGTGTGTTCTAGGGGTACCCTTGAAAGAGCGGATAAATATTTTAAGGATAGCATAAGTGATATAATAAAGAATAATCCTCAAATTCTAGAAAACACGAACATTGACAGTCCAGATGATATAGAAAGTATTGAATTAACATCAGCTACTGAATTGGAATTCTGGGTTAATACGCCAGAAGACAAGGCTGACTTGGAAAAATTATTCGTATCGCAGAGTTTGAAAGAGCAATATTGGAAGAGGACGCATGGAGTAATTAGAACTTGTCTAGAAAAGTGTCTTATAGCCCTAGAAAATTATGGGTTGGAGCCGGAAATGGCCCACAAAGAGGTTGGAGGTATCCACAGTTCTATAAATATAAAGGGTTCTACAAATCACGCCATGGAACAGCTTGAAATTTCTTGGAAGTTCAATACGCCTCTTCAGGCAGCAGATAATGAACTATTGGTAAGGGAAATAGTATATGATATATTTGAATCAAGTGGTTTAGAGGTCAGTTTCAAGGCCAAGCCAATTCATGGTGTAGCAGGTAGTGGTGCCCATGCCCATGTCAGTGTGGCAGTCAAGCTAAAAGATGGAAGTTTTGTCAATCTATTTGCACCTAAGGACCTAAGACAGGATTACTTGAGCCCTATAGGCTATGCGTCTTTGATGGGTATGCTGAAGAACTATGAGGTACTAGCTCCAATAGTTACTAATACAAATGATGGCTTCAATAGGTTGGTACCAGGCTTTGAGGCACCTGTATGCGTAGTTACATCACTAGGTCATACATATGATACACCATCTAGGAACAGGTCTGTCTTAGTTGGTCTGATCAGGGATATAGAAAAACCAAAATCATTGAGGTTTGAGTTGAGATCACCTAACCCACTATCAAATAAATATTTGGTAATAGCTGGTTGCTACCAGACTATGTTGGACGGTATTAAGGCAGTCGCAGAGGCTGGTCAGTTTGATACTAAGGTATTGGAAGCTGAGTTGTCAAAGTCTCCTAGTGACAAGGGATTCTACCTAGAAGAGGGTAGGGCTTACAGGGATGAAAATAATGTATTCAACTACTATACACTTGAAGAAAGGAATAGTAGGTTTGGTCAACCACCAGCAACTGTATATGAGGCTATGCTTGCATTTGAAACATATCCAGACAAGTTGAAGTCATTGACACAGGGTGCAGTATTTACCGATGCAATTATAGATTCCTTCAAGGTTGGTTCACTTGACAAGTGGAAAAAGAAATTATCATCAAGGATAATAGATAGGAATATTAGGCTTTTGACATCCTTTGTAAAGCTGCACACAAATGATAATATGGATGCCATAGATGAAGTAATGTGGGATGCCATAGAGCAGATTAAATATGACCTTATGAAAAATACCCTAAATGGTCCATCAATCTATGGAATGATAAAGAGTGCCATAGATATCGGTAACTACAAGGAGGCTTCCGACCTACAGATAGAGGCCAAAAAAAAGATGGAGGAAGTCCAGCAATTGTATGTTAATTATAGGAAAAATATTTTATAAGTAGAGCTTCCTAAGACCTGCCCAAGTTAGATAGAGAGCTTAAAATATATTTAAATAATCTAGTTAGGATAAAAAGCACAAGTAGAAAATGGAGGTTACATGTCCTTACATAGACTATCATCTGTTAATTAGACTCTGGTTCTAAGAAAGTGATAAGTCTATCGTGTAAATATGTGACCTCCATTTATTTTTTACTTTAATCGAATATTATATTTGGCAAAGTCTTCCTAAGAAGTCTTCAAACATTATTCCATCGTTTCTATCTATTCCATCAAGGCTAGCAGTGTAGTTTACTGCTTCATATATAAAATCAGTGGCAACCTGGCAACTATGACCTATATCAAAGCCCCTAGTGATAAGGGCAGTAACTATTGAAGTAAATATATCTCCAGTACCACTAAAACTCATCTTGTTGTATGGCTTGCCGATCTTGGCCATAGTATCAGTATGCGCATCATATGATACATTATAGATATACCCATCAACGAGGAAGCCTGTAATTATAACTAGACCAGGCCCTTGTTTAGCCAGGTCCCTACAAATGTTTTTTAGGTCGGTATCACTATAGTCGAAATAGTTAGAATCTAGTCCCAACAATAGGTTTGCCTCAGTTATATTAGGTGTGATTAAATCAGCCATTGACACCAATTTTTTCATCTCCAAAACATAGACGCTGTCGAAAATAGGGAACATAGTTCCTAAATCACCGAGTACAGGATCCACAACAACTAGGGCTTTTGGGTTTAAATTTATTAAATTTTCAACCAACTTGATTTGTTCAATCGATCCCAAAAAACCACTATAGATGGTATCAAATTCTTGCCCAAGATCTTGCCAAGTTTTGATATATTCTTGGATTGACGATGTAAGGTCTACAAATGTGTACTTTGGATATCCAGTTTGACTAGATAATACAGATGTAGGCAGTGGGCAACACTGGCACTTTAGAGCTGAAATAAGAGGCAGGGCAACAGTGAGTGAACACTTACCAATACCAGAAATATCATTTATACAAGCAATTTTTTTCTGCATAGCAATTCTCCGTTCTAAATATATTTTCAATAACTATTATATCATCTATATAATCTAATGTCTAAAAATACTGCGGGGTGGTTTATATTTTGAGAAAAAAATAATACTTGTATGGAGTGTATGGAAAATTTTAAAATTGTAAAAAAATATTTAATATTTCTAACATTTTTATTGACTTAAACTCATAAGTATGTTATTGTTAGAGAGTAGTGAATCACGAAAAGAAAGTGGTTCATAGTTTTAGGAGGAAGTTAATGAAAAACGGAACAGTAAAATGGTTTAACAACGAAAAAGGATTTGGATTTATTTCAGTTGAAGGAGAAAATGACATATTTGTACATTTCTCAGCAATTCAGGGAGATGGATACAAGTCTCTAGAAGAAGGTCAGAAGGTTGAGTTTGAAGTCGTAGATGGCACAAAGGGACCTCAGGCTGCGAATGTAACAAGAATATAATTTGAGATTTAAGATATAAAACATAGTAAAAAATTTTATCAAGATTACATTGATGGACCAACATAGTTGGTCCATTTTTCATGTAAATTTTTAATTTACTAGATATCTCTGTAAAAAAATGTTATACTTAAAAGTAGGGATAGGTTGAAAATATTCTAAAAGGAATAAAAATCTATAATTAATAAATATATTTATTCAAAATGGATATAGAAAGATGATTTTAAATATATTAGGAGGTTTGGTTATGAACATAATGTTTTTCATTACGCCAAAAAAAGATGTAGTAAGTGTAAGCGACAAGGATAATTTAAAGACAGTCTTGAAGACGTTAAACGAGCACAAGTTTTCTTCTGTGCCAATTATCAATGCTGAGGGAAATTATATAGGAACAGTTAAAGAAGGAGATTTGTTGTGGTATCTTTACAAGCAGTCTTCTTTTGATGATAGGTTGATGGAGACTACCAATATTATGGATGTACCTAGGAGGTCTACTAATATAACAGCCAAGGTGGATGCAAATGTTGAGGACCTATTGCATATCTTGATTAGCCAAAACTTTGTTCCGGCCATAGATGATTCTAATATATTTATTGGCATAATAAAGAGAAGAGATGTAATATCCTATGCCTATGACAAGATTAAGAACGATGAGGGATATATGAAGGACTTTTTCCATGCTAGAAAGTTGTCCGTTAAGTAGATAACTGAAGTACGCTTTTATAGTAGAGCTAACTAATAAGGAGGGGATTTTATGTATAAGGAGAAAATGGTAACCGGTGCAATGATTGCAACTATGCTTTCATCCAGCCTAGTAGCTGCAATGGCAATTGACAATGTAGTATTTGAAGATACTAACATATAATATAAAAAAGGCTCAGTACTTGCTATATGTACTGAGCCTTTTGGATTTAAATAATATTTAGAAGGTATGAGACCTAATTCATATGAAGATTACCTCATATTATTTCTTGTAACGACTACACCGATTTTACCTACTGGATTGTAAGTAATCTGTACCAATGTATTTTTCTTTAACTTTTCTAGGTCTTCACCACCATACTTAAGGTCTAGCTTGATTGGCTTTTTTCCCTGCTTGATTAGGACTGTATGACCGTCCTTGCCTTTTTTCTCAAGGCTGATAAGATTACCCACATAAGGAGTAAATTCCTGGTATTTCTTACCTTCATTCTTTAAGTAGAAGTATCCACCCACTGCTGCTAGAATTTCTAAACCTAAAAGTGCCCACCAAGGAATCTTTGCAACTACTCCTATAACTATCAATACTACCATTGCTACGATTGGAATAATAGCCTTCTTCATCATTAATTTTCCGATTATGTCGTTTGCCTTTTTTTCAGGACCAGTCATAGTCTTCTGTCTTGCATACTGGTCAGCAAATCTATCTCTTATGCCCATAATTAGCCTCCGTTTCCTATAATTTCTTAAAATAATATATAAAAATACTATACTATTTTAACATAGATTGTTGGAAAATAAAAGGTATAATGTAAATATTATGCGATTTCATTAATTTGAATTTATTTTTTCAGAGATAAATTTTAAGATTGAAACTTGACTATAGAGGGCCTATTTTGATACTATGAGGGTGTAGATTGGTTTGAGAATAAAGTTTTGTATATAATATGTATATAATATATTAGGGTGTGGTATAGGTGTCTAGACATAGTTTGAAAAAAAAGAAGAAAGAAAAAGAAAAAATAGGTTTTATTGAGATGTACTTTAGGTTGGTCAGTCTCTTATTCTGGCCTGTTTATTGGTATAAGTGGACGGTTATAACAGTAGAAAATTACAACACAATACTTTTTAAGATTTATGGTGTTCTGGATATTCTCTTTATATTTCTATTGCTAGTTTTCTTTTTGTTTAAAAGAGACAAGAGGTGGTGGTACTTTATATTTTCCCTATCGATGGCTACCTGCTATTTGGTTTCCCTTTACAGTTTTATAATGGTTCCTGTCGATATTAACTGGCTTTATATCAAGATAGGTACTATAATTATAACTATGATAATATCTTGGAATCTATTGATAAGAGAGAAAAATGACATAGGTGTAGTAGGTTTATTGACAGGTGTATTACTGCTGATAATGACATATTTTTATTAAATGTTTTGAAGTGATTAATAATATTTATATGCAAAACATTATTTGTACTTTTAAATAAGGGTTCTAATAGCAGATATATATGGACATAAGTCATAAAAAATGCTATGATACTAGATGTAAGACAATAGAAATTATTAGGAGGACGAAATGGAAGAATTAGATTTTTTAGCTAAAGTTGGCGACAAAGTTATAACTCAGGAAGACCTTGAAGCTGCTATTGCTAGCTTAGATGGATATCAGAGACAGCAGTTCGATAATGAAGAAGGAAGAAAGAGAATCTTGGCTGACATGATAAACCAGGAATTGTTCTATCTTGATGCAATAGAAAAGAAGATGGATCAGGATGATATATTTGTAAATGAAATGGAATTAGTAAAGGCAAATATGTTGAAGCAGTACGCTATCAATGCTTGTTTGGCTGCAGTTGAAATAACTGATGATGAAAAGTTAGCCTACTATGAAGAGAACAAGGATGAATTCAAGGAAGATGAATCTGCTAGCGCTAAACATATCCTAGTAGATAATGAAGAATTGGCCTTAGAAATAGAAAAGAAGATAAACAAGAAGGAAATATCTTTTGAAGATGCAGCTGTAGAATACTCTTCTTGCCCATCTAAGTCTAATGGTGGCGCCCTAGGTACATTCGGTAGAGGTCAGATGGTTCCAGAATTTGAAGAAGCTGTCTTTACTATGCCTGTTGGAAAAGTATCTTCTCCTGTAAAGACTCAGTTTGGTTACCACCTAATCTTAGTTGATGAGCGTAAGGAAGCTAGACAATTAGAATATGAAGATTGCAAAAAGGATGTAGAACAGTCTCTTGCATTCAAAAAGCAGAACGAAGCCTTCCTAGCTAAGATGACAGAGTTGACTGAAAAGTACAAGGACATCTTAACTATAAAGGGAGTAGAAAAGTAATCTATAATTTTAAATTTTATGCTTGATATTAATAAGGGGGATTCGTCCCTCTTATTGTGTTTTTATGAAGTTTTTGTAAATTTACTAGTAGACTACTTTAAATCTGCTAATTAGTGGTATAATACGAGGTATGAGAACTATTTTAGAAAGGATACACTATGAAGAAAATACTATCATATTTTACAAGGCATATACCGGCAATACTATTGATGATATTGGTTTTGGGACTACAGGTTAGGTTCGAGCTACTTTTGCCCCAATATACGTCGAATATAGTAAATGTAGGTATACAACAGGAGGGTATAGAAAATTCCATACCAAGGGTTATGGATGAGCAAACTTATGCTATCTTACTTTCCCTGTCAGAGATCAGTCATAAGAATACAATAGCCAAGTCTTATGAGAGGTGGGTTCCTAGTGAGAGTAATGAGCAGAGTAAAAAAATAGAAAAAAGTAATAAAAATTCAGGATTGATTGACCAGTCCAAGCGTGATAATATATACTATCTTCTAAAACCGGAAGTAAGTGAACATAAGTTGGACGAATATATGGCCAATTCATTGGTTAATTTGGCTTCATATATGGCCAGTAATTCACAAAGTGCAAGCATGGGACCTGGAGCCAAGGCTATGGCAGGTTTGGTCAGGGATAAAAATATGCCTGACTTTATGAAAAAGCAGGTGAGTATCAGGGTTGTTGGTCAGATATACAAGAATCTAGGTATTGATACAGGAAGTATGCAGAAGTCATATATGTGGAGGACGGGTGCTACCATGCTGGTTCTAAGTGTTATGGCCGGTTTATTCTCAGTAGCAGTGAGTTTTATAGCTGCTAGGGTGTCTACCAAGGTATCAAAGAGCTTGAGGCATGATTCCTTTAGGAAGGTCTTGAAATTTTCTAATAATGAGATGGACAAGTTTTCCATATCATCCCTGATAGCTAGGTGTACAAATGATATACAACAGATTCAGCAGTCCTCTATACTTGGTTTGAGGTTTGTCTTCTACGGACCATTGATGGCTATTGGGGCCTTCAGGAAGGTATTTAAGCTAGAAGTATCTATGCTTTGGATAATTGCCCTGGCTATTTTAGTGACAATCATGTCTATAGCAGTAATAATGATATTTGCCATACCTAAGTTCAAGATAATACAAAAGGTAGTAGATAGGATGAACCTAGTTACTAGAGAATTCATATCAGGAATAGAGGTAAATAGGGTCTTTGGAACTGCAAAATACGAGGAGGAAAGGTTTGATAGAGTCAATACTGAACTCACTGGAGTCAACCTTTTTATAAATAGGATTATGTCGCTGATGCAGCCTTTGATGGTGTTTATAATGAATGGGGCAACCCTGTTGATTATATGGTTTGGGGCCAAGCAGATAGACCTAGGTCATATCCAAGTCGGTGATATGATGGCCTTTATCCAGTATACTATGCAAATTATAATGTCCTTCCTATTTATTACAATGATGTCAGTAATGCTACCAAGGGCCATGATAAGTGCAAACAGGATTAGTGATGTATTGACAAGTGATATAAGCATAGAGGACAAGGGTACTATAAAGGCCTTTGCCCAAGAAGGAAATTTGGTATTTGAAAAAGTATCCTTTAAGTATGAGGGTGCTTTTGAAAATGTACTAGAAGATATTTCGTTTGAAGCTCAAAAGGGAAAGACAACAGCAATAATTGGTTCTACTGGCTCAGGTAAGACTACCATTGTAAATCTAATTCCTAGGTTCCTTGAAGCTACTAGTGGCAAGATATATCTTGATGGTGTAGAAACAAGGCAGATTCCAATGGCTGTCCTAAGAAGTAAGGTTTCAATAGTTCCTCAGAAGTCAGTCCTATTTTCAGGCACTATAGCGTCTAATATAGAATATGCCAAGACTATTAGGAGCTATAAAAAGATTAAAAATGCGGCGGAAATTTCCCAGTCTATGGGCTTTATAAATGCCAAGCCTGATGGTGTAGATGCCAGTGTGTCTCAGGGAGGTACAAATTTATCAGGTGGCCAAAGGCAGAGACTATCTATAGCTAGGGCCATTGCTAGAAATCCTGAAATTTTGGTCTTTGATGATAGCTTTTCAGCCCTAGACTCCAAGACTGATAGGATGCTTAGACGTGAAATTCATGACAAGTTGGGAGACAAGACACTGATTATAATTGCCCAGAGGATAAATACTATCATAAATGCAGATGAGATAATCGTCTTGGATGATGGTAAGATAGTGGGCAAGGGTAAACACCAAGACCTTCTAAAGACTTGTAGGGTTTATTACGAAATAGCTGAATCACAGTTGACAGAGGAGGAATTGAGAAATGCTAAATAGAAAAAATAAAAACAGGTCCTCTGATATAGGCAAGAAGAATAATAGGAGAAAAGTTAAAAGTACAGCAAAAAGTGCCAATAAAAAGTTCAAGGAAGATAAAAAAGATATAAATTTCTCTAGAACTATGAAGAGGTTACTTGACTATACTAGGGGAGACAAGATAAATATTATAATGGTATTTATCTTCTCGATTGTATCCACTATCTTTGCCATAGTAGGCCCCAAGATAATGGGTAAGGCTACAACTGAGATATTTAATGGCTTGGTCAGCAAGATTAAGGATGGAGGCCAGGGCATAAATTTTAATAATATACTTAAGATAGTAGTCATTCTGGCAGTCCTATACATAGTCAGCGCACTCTTCTCATATGTTCAGTCGTATATTATGAGTGGGGTTGCACAGAGAATATCTTACAGGTTGAGGGAAGAAATATCACAGAAGATAAATAGGCTACCCATGGCCTATTTTGATAAGAATAGCAAGGGAGATATTATATCAAGGGTGACAAACGATGTAGATACACTTAGTCAGACTATGAACCAGAGTTTGATGCAGATGATCACTTCTATAGTAACAGTAGTTGGTGTATTTATAATGATGTTATCTATTAACTTTTGGATGACACTCGCAGCCCTAATAGTATTACCTTTGACCATGTTGGTTCTATCTTTGATTATCAGGAAGTCCCAGGTCTTTTTCAAGCAACAACAGAAGTACCTAGGAGACATTAATGGTAAGATAGAAGAGACCTTCTCTGGACAAAATATAGTCAGGGGCTACAATGGTGAAAAGTTTGAGATAAATGAATTTGACTCTATTAATAGGTACCTCTATGATACAGGTTGGAAGTCACAGTTTCTGTCTAGTATCATGATGCCTATAATGAATTTTGTGGGTAATCTAGGTTATGTGATAGTATCCATCCTGGGAGGCTATATGGCAATTAATGGCAAGATAGCAGTTGGAGATATCCAGGCCTTTATCCAATATATGAGGTCCTTTACTCAACCGCTCAACCAGATAGCCCAGATAATGAATTTACTCCAGTCTACGGCAGCAGCTGCAGACAGGATATTTGAATTTTTGGATGAGGATGAAATAGACCTATCCAAGAAGGATGTGCTCGAAAAGGAAGTAGAGGGCAATATTAGCTTTGACCACGTAAGGTTCGGCTATGATAGTGATAATATCATTATCGAGGATTTTAGTTTGGACGTGAGGGCAGGTCAGAAGATTGCAATAGTTGGTCCTACAGGGGCTGGAAAAACGACCCTGGTAAAACTATTGATGAGATTTTACAAGCTCAATTCTGGAAAGATTAGCATAGATGGTGTGGATATAGACACGCTTGACTTGGAAAACTATAGGAAGAATTTTGCAATGGTGCTCCAAGATACATGGCTATTCAGTGGAACCATAATGGAAAACCTAAAATACGGTAAGCTGGATGCTAGTGATGAAGAAGTTTATAAGGCTACAAAGGCTGCTCATGTTGATAGATTTATAATGACTCAGAAGCAAGGGTATGATACAATATTAACAGAGGACTCGAAGAACATATCTCAGGGGCAAAAACAGCTACTGACAATTGCCAGGGCTATACTTTCAAACCCAAAGATATTGATTCTAGATGAAGCGACGAGTTCTGTTGATACTAGGACAGAGGTCCTAATACAGCAGGCCATGGATAATTTGATCAAGGATAGGACTAGTTTTATCATTGCTCATAGATTGTCCACTATTAGGGATGCTGACTTGATTTTGGTCTTGAATGAAGGGGACATAGTAGAACAGGGTAGCCATGAAGAACTCTTGGCTAAGAATGGTTTCTACAGTAGCCTATATAGGTCACAGTACGAAGAATTGGAAGGTGCTAATTGATATGAAGATAGATTGGAATAGAAAATATACTACCATAGCTGTTTATGCAATAATTGTGATTGTCTTTGGAATTTCATTTTGCTTGAGTGTGATGAAGTTTTCAAGGTTGAGTGAGCTGACGTCTACCTTTATATCGATTTTGAAACCATTTATTGTAGGCTTTTCCTTAGCCTACTTACTAAACTTCATACTGGAATTTTTAGAAGGCAAATTTATTCTGAAATTATTGCCAAATGCAGGCAAGAAGACAAGAAGATACCTTTCAATGATTATTACATATGTTTTGGTTACAGTGTTTGTATTTTTATTCTTTAAATTCATATTTCCTCAGGTTGCAGAGAGTATAGTAAGACTAGTAACAGATTTCCCTAATATAGTTAACCAGATTTATAACTATGTTGATAAATTTGTAAGACATATTGACCTACCACGTGCAACTAGGTTGGCTGTAAACCAGAAGGTTAATGAAATAGGTAAGTCTGCTATAGACTTTGCCACAAATTTTGTTCCTTACCTTGCTAATTTCTTTTTAAATATAGTAAAAAGTATATGGAATTTGATTTTGGGTATAATCATATCTATTTATATATTAGCCGACAAGGAAGGTTTTTTCCACATGTGCAGTAAATTCATATTTGCCATGTTTTCTAAGGAAAGTTCTGACAATATATTAAAGGTAACTAGGCTTTCTAATGACATATTTGGCAAGTTTATTATTGGAAAAATTATAGACTCTATTATAATAGCAATAATAACCTTTATAATATTGACTATTGTAAAGATGCCTTATGTAATTCTGTTGACATTTATAATAGGTATTACAAATGTGATTCCATTCTTTGGTCCATTTATAGGAGCAATACCATCAGTGCTTTTAGTACTGATGGTAGACCCAATAAAAGCACTATGGCTAATATTGATTATATTCTTGATTCAGCAGCTGGACGGCAATGTGATAGGACCTAAGATACTAGGAGATTCCATAGGAATTTCATCATTTTGGATCTTGTTTTCCCTATTAGTAGCTGGAAAATTCTTTGGTATAATAGGTATGGTTATAGGAGTACCTTTGTTCGCTGTGATTTATACCATGGTTGGTGAAAGTGTCAATAACAGACTGAAAAAAAAGGGCTTGATAGGTTCTGTAGAAAATAAAAATAAATAAAAATGAAAAATATAGCTGGTCTAGAGTTTGTATCTACAATATGATAAACTCTGTTCCAGCTATTTTTATTTCTATTAAAATTAGATTATGATTAGGAGTGCAAATACTTGTTGTTAGCTGGTTTTAAACTAGAGTAATTTGAATGTGTTTTTTTCGTAGTCTATTAGGCCATCATCCTTTAATCTGCTGAGCTCTCTAGAGAGTGCAGACCTATCCACACCTAAAAAGTCTGCCATATCCTTTCTAGAATAAGGTATAATGAAGATATTTTTACCCTTCTTGACCTTATTTAGCTCTAGAAAATGTAGAATTTTTTCCCTAATATTTCTCCTAGACACAATATCTATTTTTGAAAGAAGTATGAGATTTTTATCTGCAAATGTATGTAGGAGTTTGGATATAATTTCTTGCTTATCTTTTATCAGGTCCAGGTCACCTATATTTTCTATTGATAAGAGTTGTTCTGTGTTTATCAAGAGAAGAGTAGACTTCTTGTTAGTAGTCGCTGTTACAGGACTAATCTTTCTGCTAGTGAAAGAGAATACCTCAGCAAAAATTTGGTTTTCACCGACCGAGTCAATGATGTTTCGATTTCCATATTCGTCAGTTTTGGAAAGTATAACCTCACCCTCTAGCAGAATACACATATTTTGATAGTATTCACCTTCATTGAAGATGATTTGATTTTTATCAAGTTGTATAAGTTTTGAATTAAAGGAATTTAATATTTTTTCTAAAGCATCTTCGCCCAAGTGTGAGAATAGGTTTATTTTATTTAATTTTTCTAAGTACTTTTTTTCAATCATATTTACCTCCTGTGTCTTGCTTCTATATTATATATTATTTATCTACAACTAGTATGTAACTATTATATCAAATATTAGAAAAAAGATGAATAAATCTTATTTGGTTGATTGTATAATCAATTTGTACAACTGAATAAAAAAATGATTCATTGCG
>OHAD01000999.1_pt1 | contig 29482 bp, 26 predicted proteins | sample 1577011 | NCBI WGS metagenome assembly OHAD01 (sample SAMEA3541510, study PRJEB24748) | human gut metagenome | biome: human gut; feature: human-associated habitat; material: faeces | place: China | collected 2012 | reverse complement strand
GATATTTTGGCAGGAAGGACAAAAAAGTGTACAAATTGATATTGCAATTTTGGGAGGAGATAAAAATGAGGATTGACAAAAATTTACTTTATATTTTAGCCTTTTTAGCAATTATAGTCTTAATTAATACTAGTGTAGTCAATCCAATGAAAGATGAAAATAAGAGAATATCTCTTCAAATAGAAACTATAAGAGAGGATAAAAATCGGGCTAACCTTGATGGAATTGATAGGCGTAGAAAAATCAGGCCAGGTTCGACTCTAGTTAGAGATTTAGACCTATATGAACTATCTAATAGTGGGTTAGATATAGAGTCCATGGAGGTTAATGATAATGACGAGTATAGAGAGTATCAATTAAGTCTAACAGGAAATGAGGACTCACTTCTTAAATTTATCAAGGGGTTGAGGTCAGTAAAAAATAAAGTTGTAGTAGACTCCTTGTCTTATGATGGGCAAAATGTGCCAAAATATTCAATAAAACTCCATTTTTTTGATTAGAAGGCCATAATAGAGGTAATATAATTAACACTATATTGTCAGATTAAATTGACTATGATATAATTAGAAATGTTGTTTATTATTTTATAGTAGTACTAACGACAAAAGATATTTAATAGATCAATATTTATGTGTGAAAGGTCTTTTAATAGAAAAGAGTAGGGAGCAGTTACATATGTTGAATAGAAATGATTTGTGCCATTGTGGAAGTGGCAAGAAATATAAAAAGTGTTGTATGGAAAAAGACTTGGCCGAACATAGGAAGATATTGGACCAAAAAACATTAGTTGACAAGAAGAAAAAGGCTAATGAAACATACTCAAGGGCTATCATAGGTCTTAGCGAGTGTTTGGAAGACTTAATTGAAAATGATGAGAAATTTGCAGGCAAGGAAGAAGAAGCTAGAAATGTATTTTTTGATGATATGATTGTCAATAATATAGCTTCAAATAGGTTTTTTGCATCATATTTCTCTTATGATTACATGATAGATGGGGAAAATACACCAGCTATGTATGTATTGGGTCACAAGAAATTTGATAAAAAAGATAGAGAGGTAGTTGTTAGTTGCCTAAATTCTCACCCAAGTTTGTTTGTTATAGATAAGTTTGACGGATTAGAGGTAATTATAAGGGATATATTTACAGGTATCCAGTATTATACACTAGATGCGGAAATTTTGGCAGGTTTTGAGGTAGGTCAGTACCTATTAGCAAGGCCGGTTAAAATTGGAAGCGTATATGTGCTGACTGACCTAACAATTAGGATACAGGAAGACGTCAAAGACTACATATACAAGGATGTGATGAGTGAATACAAGGGCGATGTAAACAATATGGCCAATATAGACTACTTTATATCTATAAATTCACTATACTTCTACAAGCATATGCTAAACCTATTGCAGATGAGCGACTACAAGGATAGCATGATGGAAGAAAGCCTACAGGAACTTGAGGGAGATGAAGAAGAATCAAATTCTTTAAACCTAGAAGGTCTGCTTAGGGAAAAAGTTGAAGAGGAAGATATATTGGCTAAGATGATAGAGCTGTGGTCAGAGATTTCGTCAAAGTTAAACCTATCTGGAGCGGAAAATGGATGGGCTTCAGGTTTGGAATACTATTACAGGAAGTCTATAGGGCAGACTATTACTCAGAATTCTATAGCTCAGAAGTATGATGTGAGTACTAGTACCCTAGCCAAGAGGAACAAGGAAATATTAGCAGTTGTTGAAGGTTAATAGGAGGAAATATGCAGTTAAAAGTAGGAAATAGTATACCGGTATCTACTAATTTTATAAAGTCAAATCCAGCTATACCAGTTTACAATGGTGAGGAGAAGATAGAAAACCTATTTGCCGTAATCTACCATATAGAGATTGGATACAACAAGGATGGCAAGCAGGAAGTGCTTCAGTATGTCATAGTGGACTACAAGGAGTATTCTCTGGCACCAGACAACAAGGAAGCTATAATGAAAATAGCTAACCAGTATTGTAGGGACAGGGGTATTGAAGGTGACGAAAACTTAGAAATCAAGCTATTGGATGACGAGATAGCAGAGAGCTTTGTTGAAAAGATATTCAACAATATGAAGGTTATCAGGGGCTTGATTACAAAGGACTAGGCTAAATTTGGAAGTTTAAAAGACTAAATTGCGAGTATTGTTTGTGATTTAGTCTTTTTTGTGTATTTATGGCTATAATAGTCATAGGTAAATATCTAATCCTAGGCTAGTAGTGAATTTGTTGGCAGAAGTGAATTGGTAGGTGTGAATAAGACAAGGAGGACCAATGTTAAGAGTATCTAACATAAAAATAGATATAGACCAGCCCATAGACCTAGTAAGGTCCAAGCTGTGTAAAAAATTGAGGATAAATGATAGTGATATAATAGACTACAGTATCTATAAGGAGTCTATAGACGCTAGGAAAAAGGGACAGATAAGCTTTGTCTATACAGTGGATGTGAGCTTGAAGTATGAAAAAAAGGTTCTAGCAAGAAAATCAAAAGATACGGTATTTATAGCGAGTAACAGGTACCAAGATATAGAATCAGGTCATGTGGTCATGAAGAAGAGGCCAATAGTTGTTGGTGCAGGTCCAGCTGGTCTTTTTGCCAGCCTTTTGTTGGCACAAAGAGGATATAGACCCATACTATTGGAAAGAGGCCAGGATGTGGACACCAGGACTCAAGATATAGACGAGTTTTGGAAAAGTGGTATTTTAAATGATAGGTCAAACGTTCAGTTTGGCGAGGGTGGAGCAGGTACATTTTCTGATGGCAAGCTGACTACTAGGATAAAGGATATCAGGAGTGACAAGGTCCTAAGAGAGTTTATCCTAGCAGGAGCACCGGAGGATATCCTCTATTCTCATAAGCCCCACGTGGGAACTGACATTTTGAAGAATGTGGTAAAAAACATCAGGAATGAGATTATCCATCTTGGTGGCCAGGTCAGGTTTTCAAGTCAGGTGACAGATATAAAGGTAGAAGATGGTCACTTGGTGTCAGTCACTATAAATGGAGATGAAGAACTTGCCTGCAATGACCTAATACTAGCTATCGGCCATAGCGCCAGGGACAGCTATAGGATGCTGAACTCGAGGGGCCTATATATGGAGCAAAAACCCTTTGCCATTGGGGCCAGGATAGAGCACCCACAGGACCTAATAAACAGGGCCCAGTATGGCAAGTTTGCAGGACATGAGAGGTTGGAGGCTGCGGATTACAGGTTGACTAGTCAAGTATCTAATGGTAGGAGTGTATATACCTTCTGTATGTGTCCTGGAGGCAGTGTAATAGCTTCTGCTAGTAGTCAGGGGCACCTGGTTACTAATGGTATGAGTGAACACGCCAGAGACCAGGAGAATGCCAATAGTGGACTATTGGTAAATATCACTACAGAGGATTACGGCTCAGACCACCCCTTGGCAGGTATAGATTTTCAGGAAAAATATGAGGCCATGGCCTTTGAAGTGGGTGGATCTAACTATCATGCTCCTTGCCAGCTAGTTGGGGACTTTTTAGCGGGAAGACCTTCAAGTGGTCTTGCTAGTGTGAGACCATCTTATAGGCCAGGTGTAAAGCCTACGGACTTAAGCTTATGTCTACCTGACTTTGTGGTGGATGCCATGAGAGAGGGAATAATTGACATGGACAAGAGACTGAGGGGATTTGCTATGGATGATGCAGTCCTGACAGGGATAGAAACTAGGTCATCAGCCCCAGTTAGGATAAGTAGGGACAAGTTGAGTCTTCAGTCTGTCAATATATCAAATATATACCCATGTGGCGAAGGTGCTGGCTATGCTGGTGGTATAGTGACTGCTGCTGTTGATGGTATAAAGTGTGCAGAAAAAATAATTGAAAAATATTTACCTTTAGATACTAAAAATAAGAAGTAGTGGTATAATGGTAATAATAAAATAATGGTTATGGTAATAAACTGACTGTGGTGGAGTTGGTTTTATAAATAGAAAGTAATAGAGGAGGCAATATGAGTAACATTAAATTTGATTACAGTAAGGCCGAAAAGTTTTTGGCTAAGAGAGAAGTAGAGGCTATGCAGCCATTTGTTGACGTAGCACATGATCTACTACATGAAGGTGAGTCTCTAGGTAATGACTACCTAGGTTGGATGGACCTACCTGTCAATTATGACAAGGATGAGTTTGCTAGAATTAAAAAGGCAGCAGACAAGATTAAGTCTGATTCAGAGGTTTTGGTAGTAATAGGTATTGGTGGTTCTTACCTAGGTGCCAAGGCAGCTATCGAGATGTTGGGCAAGAATTTTAAGAATAACTTGAGCAAGGAAGAGAGACAGGCTCCAGAGATATACTTTGCAGGTAACAGTATCAGTTCATCATACCTACTAGACCTATTAGACCTAGTAGCAGATAGGGACTATTCTGTAAATGTAATATCTAAGTCAGGTACAACAACTGAGCCAGCCCTTGCCTTTAGAATTTTCAAGGAAGACCTAGAAAAGAGATATGGTAAGGAAGAGGCTGCAAAAAGGATATATGCTACTACAGATGCCAAGAAGGGGGCTCTTAGAAGTCTATCTGAAGCAGAAGGTTATGAAACTTTCGTAATACCAGATAATGTAGGCGGTAGGTTCTCAGTCCTAACAGCAGTTGGACTACTTCCAATCGCAGCAGCAGGCTTTGATATAGATGCCATGATGAAGGGGGCAGCTGATGCCAGAGAAGAATATCTAGTAAAGGACCTAGCTAGCAATCAGGCCTACCAGTATGCTGTTGCCAGAACAGTACTACAGAGAAAGGGCAAGGAAACTGAACTATTGGTAAACTACGAACCACAGCTACAGTATTTTGCTGAATGGTGGAAGCAGTTGTTTGGTGAGAGTGAAGGTAAGGACCAGAGGGGTATCTTCCCAGCTTCAGTAAACTTCTCAACAGACTTACACTCAATGGGACAGTACATACAGGATGGTAGAAGGTTTATCTTTGAAACTGTAATAAACGTAGAAAATCCAAGAAGAGACCTAGAAATAAAGATGGACAAGGATGACTTGGACGGATTAAATTACTTGGCAGGCAGGACAGTAGACTTTGTAAATCAGAAGGCCTTCCAGGGTACCCTACTAGCTCATACAGATGGAGATGTTCCTAATCTAGTGATAAATGTTGCTAGATTAGATGAGTATACATTTGGACAGATGGTATACTTCTTTGAAAAGGCTTGTGGTATAGGTGGTGTAATCCTAGGAGTTAATCCATTCAACCAGCCAGGTGTAGAAGACTACAAGAGAAACATGTTTGCCCTACTAGGTAAGCCAGGCTACGAAGAAGAAAAGGCAAAATTAGAAGCTAGATTATAGTTTTTATTTGGACGATAATAGAATATTTATAAGTACAAACCTCTTGATTGGTTTAACAGCCAGTCGAGAGGTTTTATGTGTTGTGAGAGCCTGTCCAATATGTTATAATAAAGATTAGTAGCAATTTTATATTGGATTGGAGATTAGTTATGGCGAAGAGTATGACGGGATTTGGTATGGGCGACTTTAAGGACCAATACTATAATCTTTCGGTTGAATGCAAAACAATAAATCACAAGTATTTGGACATAAATCCTAGACTTCCTAGGAAATTATCCTTCTTGGAAGACAAGTTGAGATTTTTGGTTAAGGACTACCTAAACAGGGGTAGGGTTGATATATTCGTTAAGTTTGAGACGGTTGCTTCTGTCGGATCCCATCTGGTGTATGATGCGGAGCTGGCTAGACAGTACTATGATATTCTTAAAAATATAAAGAGTGACTTTGGTCTGGAAGAAGCTATTAATCCGGTAGATATAGCCAAGTTTCCTGATGTGGTCAAGATTACTGAGGCTGAAGATGATGAAGAGTTGTTGTGGAACATGTTATCACTAGCTAGCAAGAAGGCCCTAGAAAACTTGTGTCAGATGAGGATAGTAGAAGGCCAAAAACTAGAAAAAGACATTCTTGCCAGGGCAGACCTCTTGGAAAAGTCGGTATGTGATCTAGAATTACATACAGGAACTATTGAAAAAGAGTACAAGGAAAAATTAAATACCAGGATTGGCGAGCTATTGGACGATCCAAATGTAGTGGACGAGTACAGGTTGGCCCAGGAAGTAGCTATATATGCTGACAAGTCCAACATTACAGAGGAAATAGTAAGGTTTAAGAGTCACATAAACCAGCTGAGGGACACTGTAACAGCAGATGAATCAGTTGGTAGGAAGATGGACTTCTTGATTCAGGAGATGAACAGGGAAGTCAATACTATGGGTTCAAAGTCGTCTGATGTTTCTATAGCCAACCTAGTTATCAATATGAAGGCTGAATTGGAAAAAATCAGAGAGCAGGTCCAGAATATAGAGTAGTTTGGGGGATAATATGATTAATAAAAAGGGTTTATTACTTGTTGTGTCCGGTCCAAGCGGGACTGGTAAGGGGACTATTTGTAAGGATATAGTTTCTAAGCATGAGGACATCAATTTATCTATTTCGGCAACTACTAGAAAACCTAGGGTAGGAGAGATAGAAGGAAAGTCTTATTTTTTTAAGACCAAGGAAGAATTTGAGGCCATGGTTGAAAATGGTGAGTTTTTAGAGCATGCCATGATATATGACAACTACTATGGTACGCCTAAGAAGGCAATTTTTGACGAACTAGACAAGGGTAGAGATGTCATTTTAGAGATAGAGATGCAGGGAGCCATGCAGATAAAGGAGGTCTATCCACAGGCTGTATTCATATTTGTCTTGCCACCTAGCCTTCAGGAATTAAAGAATAGAATTGTAGGAAGGGGCACAGAAACAGAAGAACAGATAGAAAAGAGATTCAACAGTGCTTATGATGAAATCAAGCTCTTGGGAGATTATGACTACTTTATATTTAACAATATAGTCGAAAAGTCTTCAGAAGAGATTTTAAATATATTAGAAGTTGAAAAGAACAAGGTTAAGAGATACAAAAAAGATATATTAGATATGTTTGAGAAGGAGATAGAAAATGTTAAGACCATCATTAAATGATATAGTAGAAAAGATAGACAATAGATACTACCTAATTGCAACAGTGTCAAAGAGGGCAAGAGAATTGGTTGACAAGGAAGAACCTCTTATAAAGGCTGACTCCAAAGACAAGCCAGTAGTAGTGGCTAGTGAAGAAATTATAGCAGGTAAGGTAGGATATAGACTCCTTACTGATGATGAGATTGAAGCTAAGGAATTGGCTCATAAGTTGGCCCAGGAGAAGAAATTACTAGAACAGGACTAATAATAAATCCATGAATGTAGGATGGCACTTGAAAGTTACTAAAGCCATTTAATTTTAGTAAGACAACTATATGAATTTAATGAAAACTATGAAAAGGAGTCTATTGACATGCTAAGTAATAAGACTATTGTAGTAGGTGTTACAGGTGGCATAGCAGCCTACAAGGCCTGTGATGTCGTGAGTAAATTGAAAAAGTTGAATGCAAATATACATGTTGTAATGACAGAGTCTGCCTGTGAGTTTGTAAATCCTATGACCTTCCAGACCTTGAGTAATAATTTTGTGATAAATGATATGTTCAAGGAACCCAAGACTTGGGAGGTAGAGCATATAGAGTTGGCAAAAAAGGCAGATGCCTTTTTGATAGTGCCGGCGACTGCTAATTTTATAGGCAAGCTAGCTAGTGGTATAGCTGATGATATGTTGACAACAACAGTAATGGCTACTAGGGCGCAGGTTATAGTGGCACCAGCTATGAATACAAATATGTATACAAATAAGATTGTTCAGGATAATATACATAAACTTTCTGACTTAGGCTATATGTTTATAGAACCAGCATCAGGTAGGTTGGCATGTGGAGATATAGGTCCAGGAAAGCTAGCTGATGTAGATGACATAATTAAGCATGTAGTCACATTTTTTGAAGAGAAATCTGCTGACAAGGACCTAGTGGGCAGGAAGATAATGATAAGTGCTGGACCTACTATAGAGGCCATTGACCCAGTCAGGTATATTACCAACAGGTCTAGTGGCAAGATGGGCTATGCAATAGCCAAAAGGGCAGTAGCTAGAGGGGCTCAGGTTACCTTGGTATCAGGAAAGACTGACCTAGATATTCCTAAAGGCTTGGCTAAATTTATAGCTATCGAAAGTGCAGATGACCTATACAAAAACCTAGTGAGCGAGTTTGACTCCAATGAGGTGGTTATCCAGAGTGCTGCAGTAGCTGACTACAAGCCAAAGTCATACTCTGATAAGAAAATAAAGAAGAAGGACTCAGACCTTTGTATTGAATTATCTAGAAATAAGGACATAGCCCATGAGTTGGGCAAGATAAAGGGCGACAAGGTTTTGGTTGGCTTTGCTGCCGAAACTAATGACGTCTTGGAAAATGCAGCCAAGAAGGTTAAAAAGAAAAATCTTGACTTCATAGTTGCCAACGACCTGACAAAGCAGGGGGCAGGTTTTGCTACAGAGACCAACATAGTTAAGATAATAGATGCAGATGGAAGGATTAATGAATATCCAAAGCTACTGAAATCTGAAGTAGGAGACAAGATACTAGATAAGGTAAGAGATATATTAGAAAATAAGTAGGATGAAGATAGCTAAATGTAAATGTTGACCCTTTACCATTTAGCTATTTTTGTGATTATCTGGAGGGAGGTATGGAAGGTGTATATTGATTTAATACTTAGAAATAAGAGCAGGTTTGCCGATATGATTTTTACATACAAGGTTCCAGATAATATGGAAGAAAAAATTATGGTTGGTCATAGGGTCAGCCTTCCCTTTGGCAAGTCAAACAAGCCAACAGAGGCCTTTGTAGTGAGGAAGAGGGATAGGCTAGGACAAGACGATATTGAGCCAGATAAGATAAAGGTAATATTTGAAATCCTAGATGTAGAGCCCATGTTGAGTAAGGAAAATATAAGGCTAATAGCTTGGATTAGAAATAGGTATATGTGCACCTATATGGATGCTCTAAACCTCTTTTATCCCAAGGGATACAAGTTGGAGGCCAAGAAGGTAGAAGAAGATGGACAAGTAATTTGGACATATACAGATAAGAAAAATGAAAAAAAAATCAGCTACCTATCACTCAAATATGGACTAGAAGAAATAGACCAGATGATTTCTGAAAATAAATATAGACTTGGTCTTAAACAAGAGGAAATAATTAAATTTCTAAGTTCAAATGAGTCTGTAGAGTATAAGACGCTAATGGAAATTTTAGGTGTTTCAAGTCAAAGTATAAAGAGCTTGGTAGACAAGGATTTTTTAAATGTTGAAGAACTCGACTATTACAGGAAGTCCGATAGCAAATTTAAGATCTACTCAAAAGAAGTGAGTTTGAACAAGGACCAGTTATATGTGGTAGACCATATAAAGAAGGATTTCCCACTAGAGAATAAAAAGCCCTTTTTGCTACATGGTGTAACAGGAAGTGGCAAGACTGAAGTGTATATGGAACTGATAGAATATAGTCTAAATCAAGGATTAGATAGTATTTTATTAGTACCAGAGATAGCCCTGACACCCCAGATGATATCCAGGGTAAAGGCTAGATTTGGAGAGATAGTTGGAGTATTCCACAGTGGTTTGTCCGAGGGACAAAAGCACGATGTCTATAGGGAAATAAAAAATGGGAATATAAGGGTCATAATAGGAACTAGGTCGGCTATATTTTTGCCTTTTAGGTCCTTGGGATTGATTATAATAGATGAAGAACATGATATGAGCTATAATTCCGAAATGACTCCCAAGTATTCTACTATAGAGGTTGCTAGATATATGTCCCTAAAACATCATGTGACCCTGCTGATGGGTTCGGCGACACCTTCTGTATCAGACTATTACAGGGCTCAAGAGGGTGAGTATACTCTTTTGGAGTTGAATAAGAGGGCCAATGAAAGAGCCATGCCTGATATAAAGATTGTGGATATGAAGGATGAAATGAACAGGGGTAGCAGGTCAGAAATAAGCAAGAGTCTGGAAGATGAGATAGTAAAGACTGTGGAGTCTGGCAATCAAGCCATACTATTTTTGAATAGGAGGGGCTATGCTAGCTTTGTGACCTGTAGAGAGTGTGGACATGTCATTAAATGTAAGAATTGTGATATATCCTTGACCTACCACAAGTTCAAAAATAAGGGTGTATGCCACTATTGTGGCCACGAAGAATTAATACCAGATACCTGTCCCCAGTGTTCCAGTACAAACATAGGAACCCTAGGTTTGGGGACAGAAAAAATTGAAGAATATATAAATAAGAAATATCCGTCTATAAGGACTCTGAGGATAGACAAGGACACTACTTCGAGAAAGGGTCAATTGGAGTCTATACTGAGCCAGTTCAATAGACAGGATGCGGATGTCTTGATAGGTACTCAGATATTGAGCAAGGGTCATGACTTTGAGAATGTAACCCTGGTCGGTATAATTTCAGCAGATATGATGCTTAATTATCCTGATTTTAGGTCCTTTGAGCAGACCTACCAGCTGATAACCCAGGTTGCAGGAAGGGCAGGAAGAGGTCAGAAAAAGGGACATGTAATACTTCAGACCTATAATGTGGACCATTTTGCTATCAGGCATGCAGTGAATTATGATTATAAAAGTTTTTACCAGGATGAGATTAGGCTGAGGAGGGCCTTTGGATATGAACCCTTCAATAATATGTTCAGAATAGTTTTTTCGGGTAAGAATTATAATATAGTAAAGAATAATGCCGCTAAATTTATAGAGACTGTTAAATATCTTTTGGAATCTCAGTCAATCGAAGTTAAGGGGATACTAGGACCTAATGAGTGTTCTATCAACAGGATAAATGATAGGTATAGGTGGCAGGTTATTATTAAAGATGAGGTTATGGATATAAGGCGTATTAAATCTATGCTGAGGTATATTTGTATTAGCAAGTTTGACCAAATTTTTGATAAAAATGTTAATATAAATATAGAGATTAACCCAAACAGTTTTATATAGTGGAGGAGGATTTGAAATGGCGATAAGGAATGTATTGAAGATGGGAGAACCCCTATTGAATAAAAAGTCTAAGCAGGTGGTAGACTTTAATGAGAGACTACACACACTACTAGATGATTTGGCAGATACTATGTATAAGGAAGATGGAGTTGGTCTAGCAGCACCTCAGGTAGGTGTTCTTAGGAGGGCTGTAGTAGTCGACATTGGAGAAGGTTTGATAGAACTAGTAAATCCAGTTATAGTTGAGACTTCAGGCCAGCAAACAGACCTAGAAGGTTGCCTAAGCGTGGTCGATTATGTAGGGGAGGTTACAAGACCAAACTACGTAAAGGTCAAGGCCCAGGACAGGTTTGGCAGGGATATAGAGGTAGAAGGGCATGGTTTATTGGCTAGAGCTTTTTGCCACGAAATAGATCATTTGGAAGGGATTTTATTTGTTGAAAAGGTAGAAAAATCAGAAAAGGGTGAATAATATGCGTATAGTTTTTATGGGAACTCCAGAGATAGCAGTACCTTCGCTTGAGCGTTTGATCAATGATGGTTATGATGTATGTGCCGTAGTAACTCAGCCAGACAGGCCCAAGGGCAGGGGCAAGAAATTGGCCTTTTCACCAGTAAAGGAAGCAGCTATCAGACACGACATAGAGGTATTACAGCCAGAAAAAGCCAGTCAAGCAGACTTTGTAGATAGGCTAAAGGAACTAAATCCAGACCTAATAGTGGTTATAGCCTTTGGTCAAATACTGAAGAAGGATGTGCTGGACCTACCTAAATATGGTTGTATAAATGTCCATGTGTCCCTATTGCCTAAATATAGGGGGGCTGCCCCAATAAACTGGGTAATCATAAATGGCGAAGAAAAAACAGGTGTAACTACTATGTTTATGGATGAAGGCCTAGATACAGGTGATATTATAAAGACTAAGGAATTTATGTTAGACGACCAAATAAATGCAGGCCAACTTCATGATATAATGATGGATGAGGGTGCAGAGGTTTTGAGCCAAACTATCAAGGCCATAGAGGATGGTAGTGCCAACAGGACAAAGCAGAATGACGATGAATCATCATATGCACCTATGATGGACAGGGACCTAGGTCACATAAATTTCAAGAAGTCAGCAGTAAGTGTTCACAACCTTGTAAGGGGAACTGTACCATGGCCGGGAGCTTGGTGTGAAAGCCCATATGGCAAAATAAAGATATGGAAGACTAGTATTAGCTCTAACCAAACTAGTAGTGCGCCAGGTACAATAGTTGCAGTTGACAAGCAGGGTATAGAGGTTGCCTGTGGTATAGGTGTAGTACTAATTGAAGAATTACAGATGCCAAATAAGAAGAGAATGCCTGTATCTGAGTATATAAAGGGCAATACAATAGAGACAGGTAAAGTATTAAGTTAATAGGAGTGATGATTATGTATCCTTATGGATTATATATGGATAGAACTATCTTGATTTTGATACCGGCAATCTTGCTGAGTATGTATGCATCTTTCAAGGTAAATTCAACTACAAGTAGATATTTTAAGGTCAGGGCCATGAAGGGTATGACAGGTCAGGAAGTAGCCAGAAGGATACTAGATTATAACGGTTTATCTTCAGTACCTGTAATGCCTGTATCAGGAAACTTGACTGACCACTATGACCCTAGGGGTAAGACAGTGAGTCTATCGGAAGAGGTATTTTACGGAACGTCTATTACTTCAATATCGGTTGCAGCCCATGAGTGTGGCCATGCAATTCAGGATAAGGAATCCTATGTACCTATGATGTTTAGGAGTGCTATTGTACCAGTGGTGAATTTTGCATCTTCTGCATCTTGGATAATTATATTGATGGGATTTTTTGTAAATAGGCAGTTTTTGTGGATGGGTATTGTCCTGTTTTCAGCGACAGTATTATTCCAGCTTGTGACTCTGCCAGTTGAGTTTAATGCATCATCTAGAGCCTTGAAACAGTTGGAAAGCCTAGGCATAGTAGGTCTAGATGAAAAAAAGGAAAGTAGGAAAGTTTTGCATGCGGCAGCCCTAACATATGTGGCAGCTGCCATGGCATCAATATTGCAATTGGTAAGGTTGATCTTAATTGCTAGGAGTGATGACTAGCTTTAGTGGTATATAAAAGTATTGTGACTATATACAAATGTATATAGTCACATCTGTTTGAAGGGAGAAAATATGACAGCTAGAGAGGTAGCTTATAAAATATTATTTGATATAGAAGTCAATGGTAACTATTCTAACATGGCTCTTAACAAGTATATAAAAGATGCTGGTTTAGATAATCAAGACAAGGGTTTTGTGACCGACCTAGTATATGGTGTGGTAGAGAGAAAAAGGTTCCTAGACTATATGATAAACAAGGTATCAAAGATTAAGGCTAGGAAGATGCAACACTCTGTCAAGCTAGTCCTTAGGATGGGAGTCTATCAGTTGTTATATATGGACGGCGTGGCAGACTATGCTGCCATAAATGAGTCTGTGGACATGATGAAGAGGCTGGATAAGAGGTCGGCTTCTTTTGTAAATGCAGTTCTTAGGAATATTTCCAGACGTTTGGACGAGGTCAAGGATATCAGCTTAAATACTATAGATAAGCTAGCCTTATATTATTCATATGAAAAATGGATAGTGGAGAGGTTAGTCAAGGAGTATGGATTTGAGAGGACAGAAAGTATATTGAGAACCCTATCTAAAAAGCCAAATATATACTTGAGAGTTAATAGGACCAAGCTAGGTCCGGGCCAGGATATTGATGGGCTAGTAGAAAAAATAATCGAAGACTTGAGGAGTGAAGGACTAGATGCCAGTAGGATAGTCGGTTTTGAAGAGGCCATAAGGGTGAAGGGACTCAAGGCTATAGACAAGCACCCCCTATTTAGGGAGGGATATATTAGCGTCCAGGATATTAGTTCAATGCTAGTAGGCAAGGTAATGAATCCAGATAAGGGAGCTAGAGTCTTGGACCTCTGTGCTGCACCAGGCGGCAAGTCTACCCATATAGGCGAGTTGATGGAAAATACGGGTAGTATTATATCTCAGGATATATATGAGCACAAGATCAAGCTGATGAAGGCCTATGCAAATAGGTTGGGTCTTAAAAATATGGAGCCAGGCCTAGGTGATGCCCTAGTTCTTAATGAAGATTATATAGGTGGCTTTGACTATGTCCTGTGTGATGTGCCATGCTCGGGTATGGGCATAGTGAGAAGGAAGCCAGAGATTAAGTACAAGAAGGAAGACGAGGTTCTAGGCCTGCCAGAAATTCAGTATAAGATATTGGAAAATGCTAGCTCCTACCTAAAAAAGGGTGGTATACTTATTTATTCAACTTGTACAATCTTCTGTGAAGAAAATGTTGATATAGTGGAAAAGTTTTTGTCAAACCACGAAGATTTCATCTTAGACGACATAAGTCATGTGGATAAGTCCTTGGAACTAGACAATAAGGGACTAATAAAGATTTTGCCAGACCAGCAAGATATGGACGGATTCTTTATTTGCAGAATGAAAAAAATTTAAAAATCAATAGAGGTGTGGTATAATGTATAAAGGAAAGGTTGTGCTCAAAAACTTGACTGAGGGTGAACTCAAAGACTTTCTAGTTGGAATAGGAGAAAAAAAGTTCAGAGGAAGTCAGGTCTACTCTTGGATATATAGGAATATTAGGGATTTTGATGAAATGAATAATATACCAAAGTCTCTAAGGTCTAAACTAGAAGAGCACTCAAGAATAGGCAATATAGAAAAATACCTGCGTTTAGATTCAAAGGTAGATGGGACAAAGAAGTATCTATTTAAGCTAGACGATGGAAATATAATAGAGACGGTGGCCATGGACTACGATACCAGGTTGACTGTCTGTGTATCCAACCAGGTTGGGTGCAGGATGGGTTGCAGATTTTGTGCATCTACAATAGACGGCCTATCTAGAAATTTGGAGTCATGGGAAATATTAGACCAGATAATGAAGGTCCAGGAAGACCTGGGCAAGAGGGTGTCTAATATCGTAATGATGGGTAGTGGTGAGCCACTTGATAACTACGAAAACTCCATAAGGTTTTTGAAACTGGTAAATGAAGAAAATGGATTAAATATAGGTAACAGACATATAACCCTATCCACTTGTGGTATAGTAGATAGGATTAGGGACCTGGCTGACTTGGAGATTCCAATAAACCTAGCCATATCACTTCATTCACCATTTGACGAGGAGAGGCAAAAGATAATGCCTGTTGCCAACAAGTACAGGATAGACCAGATAATAGAGGCCTGTCACTACTATATTGGCAAGACCAATAGGAGGATTACCTTTGAGTATTCCCTAATAAAGGGGGTCAATGACTCAAATAAGGAAGCAGACAGAATAGTTAAATTACTGAAAGGAATGTTGTGTCATGTTAATCTAATCCCTATAAACCCAATAGAGGAGAGGGACTTTGAAAAACCTGATATTTTATACATAAATAAATTTAAAGCTTATTTAGAAAAAAATAATATACCTGTTACTATTAGAAACTCTATGGGGGCAGATATAAGTGGTGCCTGTGGCCAGCTTAGAAGGAGTGTAAGTAAGGGGTAAAGGAGGACTCATATGGATTTTTTGTTTAAGTCTCACATAGGGATGGTCAGAAAAAATAATGAAGACTATTGTAAGGGTGAGATAATAGAAGCCGAAGATGGTAGTGATGTAGGAATTTTTGCCATAGCAGACGGCATGGGAGGTCACAATAAGGGTGAAGTTGCCAGCCAGTTAGCAGTAGAAAATTTGATAGAATTTTTTAATGATAATTTGATACAAAATGGCGTAGTGAAAATAGATTATATAGAAGATATAATCAAGCAGGCCTATAACACTGTCAATTCAATGGTATATGACAAGTCCAAGGAAGATATAATCTATGACGGTATGGGTACGACCCTAACTCTAGCAGTAGTATACAAGAACAAGGCCCATATAGCCAATGTTGGAGATAGTAGGTGCTATATATTGAAAAAGGGTGAAAGCTTGGAAAAGATTACATATGACCATTCTATTGTAGAGGAATATGTAAAGGCAAATATAATAACTGAGGAAGAAGCCAGAAATCATCCGGATAGAAATAAGATAACAAGGGCAGTCGGTACGGAACCGGTAGTATTGGTGGACATATATGATGTAGACCTTGAGGAGGGTGACAGAATATTATTGGCTACTGATGGATTAACAGGTGCCGTAGACAGGGAAGATATAGAACAAACATTGTTAAATAGCGATTCTGATGATCTAGCTCAAGACCTAGTGGACTTGGCTAATGATGCATCTGGTAAAGATAATGTTACTGTAATAATAGTTATGGTGTAAGGTGGTGTTATTATGGGAGCTACAGTATTAGGAAATAGATACGAAATTTTAAGGAAAATTGGCGACGGTGGAATGGCATTTGTATACCAGGCTAGGGACAAACTCTTAAACAGGGTTGTTGCAGTAAAGGTATTGAGGCCTGAATTTGTCGATGACCAGGAGTTTTTGGTCAAGTTCAAGAGAGAGGCAGAAGCCGTAGCTAGTCTATCCCACCCAAATATCGTGAATGTGTACGATGTAGGTGAGGACGGCAAGGTCCACTACATAGTAATGGAATATGTAGATGGTCAGAATTTGAAGGAAATAATACAAAATGAGGGTTCTCTGGAAGAATATACTTCTCTGGATATAGCCAAGCAGATAGCTAGGGCACTGAGTGCAGCCCATAGAAGTGGTATAATTCACAGGGATATAAAGCCTCACAATATATTGATATCCAAGGATGGTAGGCAGGTAAAGGTTGCAGACTTTGGTATTGCCAAGGCTGTCAGCAGTTCAACTATGACGAATATGGGGAGTGTGATTGGTTCAGTCCACTATATATCTCCTGAACAGGCCAAGGGCAAGCACCTGACAAGCAATGCCGACCTATATTCACTGGGTATAGTCCTATATGAAATGATTATAGGTAGGGTACCATTTAGTGGTGACAGTCCTATATCTATAGCCTTGAAGCATATAAACGAGGATATAGCCTTTACAGACCAGGAAAAGATAGATATTCCAAATAGCGTTAGGACTATTATCAGCAAGTTGACTCAGAAGGAGCCTGCTAATAGGTACCAGACTGCTGAGGAATTGATAGAGGATATAGAGTTTGTAGAGAGAAATATAGACCTTCCATATATAAAGGACTACAACAACTTTGCTACGACTGATGTAGATAGGAGAGATCCAGAAGTTTTCAATGGTAGGAAGCCAGTCCAGTATGATGATTATGATGATGAAGATTACTATGACGAAGACGACTACTACGATGATGAAGACTACTATGATGATGAAGATGAAGACGACTACTACGAAGAAAAACCTAAGTCTAGGAGAGAGTTGAAAAAAGAAAAAAAGAAAAATAAATCCAAGAAGAAGGAAACACCTGGGGCACGTAGAAGACTCAAGGTATTGGCAGCTATTCTTATACTGATATTGATAGGTTATGCAGCCTTTTTCATGAAGTATTTTGGATTAGGCCTATTTAATAAAAATGGTTCAGAAAATGTAACTGTTCCTAGCGTGGTAAACATGACTGTTGAAGAAGCACAAAAGAGTCTAGAGGGAACAGGTCTAAAGTTAGTAGTCAAGTCAGAAGAATACAGTAATGGAGTCAGCAAGGACAGGATAATAACTCAGACACCAAGTGAGAACACAACCCTTAAGAAGGGTGATTCTGTCAGCGTAATTGTCAGCAAGGGTAAATCAAAGGTTCCAGTACCTAACGTGGTAGGACTTAATTTAAGTCAGGCAGAGAAGTTATTGAATGACAATAATCTTGTTCTCGGCAATGTAAAATATGAGTATAATGATGCCAAGGAAGGTACAGTTCTGAGTCAGAGTCTAGTCGGTGGTTCTAGTGATGAGGGTCAAAAGGTATCTTTAGTTGTCAGCAAGGGCAAGAAGGAGAAACAGGAAAAGCCATCAATAATTGAAGAACCAGATACAAGTATACCGGATGGCAATGATTCTAATGGTAATACGAACAGAAGTACAGATCCTTCAACTAGTAGGACACCTAGTAGACCATCCAGACCTATAAACCCAAGTACTAGTAGGCCGAACGGTGACACTAGTCATAATGGAAATAATAGCGGTGGTAGCATAATTGTTCCTGATAACAATCAAGATTCTTCAAGTGGTACTACTAGTGAAAATATAATTGGTGGAACAAATAACTAAGATAATTTTGATAATTATTGAGTAGATTATGACAAGGAGTTGCCTAGAGGTAGCTCCTTGTTTTTAGGAGGAAATCAGATGAGTAAGGTAGCATTGGTAACTGGTGGTGCTAGGGGGATTGGTAGAGAAGTAGTGATTCAACTAGCCGAAGAAGGATATAGGCTGCTGGTAAACTATAATAAGTCAGAAGAGGCAGCTCTAGAACTAGCCAGTATTTTAAAGGATAAAAATTACCCAGTAGAAATTTTTCAGGCGGATGTATCTAGGCAAGACCAGGTAAGGGCCATGTTTAATTTTTGCATGGATAGGTTTGGAACTATAGATATCCTGGTCAACAATTCGGGGATTAGTTATGAGGGCTTGATTACCGATATGGAAGAAGACGATTGGGATAGAATGATGGATACAAATTTGAAGTCAGTTTTCCTATGTTCCAAGGAGGCCCTCAAGCATATGCTATCCAACCATAGCGGCAAGATTATAAATATATCTTCCATGTGGGGGCAGGTTGGAGCTTCTTGTGAGGTCGCCTATTCAGCTTCCAAGGCAGGTGTTATTGGATTTACAAAGGCCTTGGCCAAGGAAGTTGGTCCTTCTGGAATAAATGTAAATGCAGTTGCTCCAGGCGTTATTATGACTGATATGATGAAGGAATTTAGCCAGGAAGATATAGACTATCTGAGGGATGAGACTCCCCTTATGAAGTTGGGTTATCCTATAGATATAGCCAATTTGGTTGTCTTTTTGGCATCAGACAGGGCTGATTTTATTACGGGTCAGGTGCTGGCTAGCAATGGTGGTTTTGTTATTTAGGAGCTTTAACTGGCAGGAGTCTTGTGTTATCATATAAGTAGTAATGTAGACTGGGAGGTATAATGAAAGACGGAATAATAATTAAGGGTATCAGTGGATTTTATTATGTTGAAGTAGGCCAAGACCTTTATGAATGTAAGGCTCGTGGCATCTTTAGAAAGAAGGGACTTAGCCCCTTGGTAGGAGATAGGGTGTCTATCAGCATAATAGATGAATACGATAAAAAAGGCAATATAGAAAAAATATATGAAAGAAGGTCTGAGTTGGTAAGGCCACCTGTTGCAAATATTGACAAGGTTTTGATTACTTTTTCTGTTAAGGAGCCAAATCCTAATATGGTTCTCTTGGATAGGTTTATAGTATTTTCAGAAAAAGAAAATTTAGATATTAGGATAATCTTGACAAAGATAGACCTAGATACTGATGGCTCAATCGTTGACAGTATTGTAACTGACTATGAGAGGGTAGGCTATAAGGTCATACCGGTCAGTGTCAAGACAGGCCAAGGTATAGACCAGGTTAGACAAGAGCTAGAGGGTTGTATTTCTGTGTTTGCAGGCCAGTCAGGAGTTGGTAAGTCAAGTATATTAAATGCTATTGAGCCAGGTTTTGCCCTTGATACAGCTGAGATATCCCAAAAGTTAGGCAGGGGCAAGCATACGACTAGGCATTCCCAGCTATACAAGATAGGTGAAAATGCTATAGTAGCAGATACACCAGGTTTTAGTTCTTTCGAGCTAACCGACATAGAAATTGAAGAATTACAGGAGTACTTTATAGAATTTGCCCAGTATGATGGATGTAGATTTGGAGGAAAATGTATACATAAAAATGAACCCTCATGTTCGGTTAAAGAGGCCCTTGAGGCAGGAAAAATATCAGAGACTAGGTACAGGTCGTACCTACAGATACTAGATGAAATAAATAATTTGAAGATTAGAGAACTTAGGAGGAATTTATAATGAAATTAGCACCATCAGTTTTATCAGCAGACTTTGCTAGACTATTAGAATCATGTAAGAAGGTAGAGGCGGCAGGATGTGAATACCTACATCTAGACGTAATGGACGGACATTTTGTGCCAAACATAACTTTTGGGGCTCCTATAATTAAGAGCCTGAGAAAGGATATAAATATGGTATTTGATGCCCATCTTATGATATCTGATCCAGACAAGTTTTTACCTGACCTAGCTGCAGCAGGTTGTGATATAATTACAGTCCATCAGGAGACTTGTACCCACCTACATAGGACTATACAGAATATCAAGTCACATGGTATCAAGGCGGGCGTAGTTTTAAATCCAGCTACACCAGTCTGTATGATTCAACATGTATTGGCAGACCTAGATATGGTCCTACTGATGTCAGTAAATCCAGGTTTTGGTGGACAGAAATTTATACCGGTAGTCATAGACAAGGTCAAGGAATTAAGGGCTATGATAGACGAAAGGGGTCTAGATATAGAGATAGAAGTAGATGGTGGAGTTACAAGTGAAAATATCAAGGCCTTGGTAGATGCTGGTGCAGATGTATTGGTAGCTGGATCAGCTATTTTCGGTAAAGAAGATATAGACAAGGCAGTAATGGATTTAAGAAGGGCTGTAGATGGAGAATAAATGGGAACTTTAGTGAGCAGGATAATTCATGGCAAGACAGCTTGCCTGGTATTGAATGGTCAGTTAGACGACTATGACTATATAAGGGATGTCGTGAATTATAATAAATATGAGTTGATAATTGCTGTCGATGGTGGAGCCAACCACCTTTACAAGATGGGGATAATGCCAAACTATATACTAGGTGATTTAGACTCAATAGACGAAGAAATTAGAAAATATTATGAGTCTTCTGAGGTGGTATTTAAAAAATTCCCCACAAAAAAGGACGAAACTGATGCTGAATTAGCGGTCTGGTTAGTTGAAGAAGGGGGGCTTTTAGGAATCGATATATACGGAGCTCTAGGAGGACGTATAGATCATGAACTAGCTAATATACAACTTCTCTATTATATTTTGGAAAGAGGTATGTATCCTAGGATTATATCGGAAAATGAAGAAATATATATTTTGAAAAATGATGAAATGAACCTAAAGGGTAATATCGGGGATATTGTTTCTATCATACCTATAATGGGCGATGCAAGGGGAATTACCCTGGCTAATATGGAGTACAGCGTTGAGGAATTAGACTTGAAATATTCCATAACAAGAGGCATATCCAATGTAATGGAGGCAGAGGAAGCCTTTATAAATGTCAGGGATGGTTGTATGCTAGTTGTAAGAAATATAAAGAGGGGAAGATAGTTGAAATAAGATACTTAGTCGAGGGTAATTGTCTGACCCAACTAGTGGTAGATAATATTATAGAAATGAGGTGACCTATGAAATCATATAATATATTGGTAGTAGATGATGAAAAAGAGATAGCAGACGTAGTAGAGATATATTTATTGAACCAGGGGTATAAAGTTTTTAAGGCAAATAATGGTCTGGAAGGCTTGAAAATACTTGAAAAGGAAGAAATACATCTAGCCATTATAGACATGATGATGCCTGTGATGGACGGGGCAACTATGATAATGAAGTTGAGGGAAAAGCATAACTTCCCTGTGATTATACTATCGGCCAAGTCAGAAGAAGTAGACCAGATAATGGGCCTAAATATAGGGGCAGATGACTATGTAAACAAGCCATTCAAGCCGCTGGAACTCTTGGCCAGGGTCAATTCACAGCTGAGAAGGTACACAAAGTATATGAATATAAATGGAGATGACAAGGGCGATAAAGACGACGAAGGTGTTTATGTGATAGGTGGCCTAGAGCTTAATGAAAACAAGAGAACTGTAAGTGTAGATGATAATCCAGTCAAGATTACACCTACTGAATTTAAGATATTGAACCTACTGATGAAAAATCCAGGTAGGGTATTTTCATCAGAAGAGATATATGAGAAGGTTTGGAATGAGAATGCCATCAATACTGATACCGTTATGGTTCATATAAGAAATATTAGGGAAAAAATAGAACTCGATTCTAAAAAACCTAAATACTTGAAAGTAGTATGGGGAGTTGGATATAAAATTGACAAAATTTAAGATTGACGAAATAAATAAGAGACGTTTATTTAGTGGTATAGTCATACTCATATTGTTTTTTTTGTCACTTAATATGATTTATAGGTACCACTATGTAGAAACAAAAATATCTGAGTTAAAGGGCGATCCCTTTGAAACAGAAGCCTATACATCGGATATATTTGACTCTAATTTTTATCTATACTATAAGACTTATCAGACGGAAATGGACAAGGCAGTAGACCCGGCGGATTTGTTTCTTAGTGAAGAAACTATAAATTCCATTATTAAAAATGCTAGTATAGACTATTATTCCGGTGAGCTAGATGAAATATCTATAAAAAACGAATTTAACTTGGCTGCCAATACGGACTTGGGGTCTATGATCAAGGGATCCGATGGGAATATAAAGTTTTCTTGTATAAATACAGAGAGTGACTATGCCTTTTCTAACTACGATTTTAAGGACTATGTTAATACCTTGAAGAAATATATGGAGGCCAAACCAGGTCAAGATAATTACAAGAAGTTGGTCGAAGAATATAAATCTGTAGATGAGGCTATATCCAAGGATTTTAGAAATTGTATCTTGATAGAATACGACAAGTACGGTAAATACAGGCTCCTGTATACGAGTGGCTTTAATAAGCAAAGGATAGACGATTTTATGTTGGGACATGAATCGAATAGGAAGATGAAGGTCAAATATAATTTTGATGGTGAATTGCCAGGTGACTTTTATAGTTATAACACCAAGCCTATCAAGAACAGGTTATTTATGTATGCTGTTCCTAGAAAATTAAATAATGATTTTTATGCCAGTAACGATACCATCAGTAGGTATATTAATAGGGCTGAGAGGAGCAAACTTTCTCTTATAGAGAGTATAGCAAGATTTCTTTTAATATCAATATTTATAATTACCCTACTTCTTCCAAAAAAAGTTTTGATAGGTTTTTATGGGATAAAGAGTGTATTCAAGCTTCCTTTTGAGCTTTTGATAGCTATATTGATAAAGCTTGACTACTCCCTGCTTAGCAATGATGTACCAGTCAAGATAGTTAGAGAAACTATAAATGGTAACCTATTGAAGGTGGTTATGGCCAATAATATACCTATATGGATATCTAAACAGGTGGTAAATGGTATAAATATAGGATATTGGCTTATTGTTTATTTAGTATCATTTGTTTTTGCAGCTTGGATTAGGATGGTGCTAGCTACTGGAGTCAAAAAATACTTCCTAAAGAAGAGTTTGTTGGTTAGGATGTTTTTATTCCTCTACAACTTTATAGTCAATAGTATAAGAAAATTTATTAAAGTAGACTTTAGTAAGAGGTATAACAGGCTATGCATATTAGGTGTTGTAATTGTGAGTCTGGGATCTATATTTTTAATTGTAAGTGGATTTGTTACTAGTAACATGACTTGGTTCCTAATCATATTTACATATGCTATAGTTGTGTTCATATTTGAAAAAATAGTAATTAGAGAAATCAGAGAGAGTAAAGATGATTACAGGAGTCTTTTTAATCTGACTGAGAATATAGCCAAGGGTAACTTGGATGTAGATATTATGAGTCAGGATGTAGGTATATATGAGGAATTGAAGAGACAGTTGATGAGCATACAGGAGGCATATAAGAAGACTGTAGAGGACGAAATAAAGAGTCAAAAGTTAAAGAGTGAATTGATCTCCAATGTATCTCATGACCTAAAGACGCCTCTGACATCAATAATATCCTATTCTGATCTACTAAGGAACGAGGATGATCTCTCAAATAGATCTAGGGAGTATGTGGATACCATATTTAGAAAGTCTGAAAGGCTAAAAGTACTGATTGATGATATGTTTGAAATATCCAAGGCCCAGTCAGGAAGCATTACACTCGACATAAATCAGATAGATGTAGTTGAATTGGTCAAGCAGTGTATCTGGGAGGTTGAGGATAGGTTTAATGAAAGGAAGTTGATTCTTAGGACCAAGTTCCCAGATAAAAAGATAATGCTTTATTTGGATGGGGAAAAGACATACAGAATATTTGAAAATTTGTTAGTAAATATGGCCAAGTACGCCATGGAAGGATCTAGGGCATATATTGAAGTTGAGGACTTTGATGACTTGGTAAATATAGTCTTTAAAAATATATCTGCAACAGAAATAGACTATGACAGGGAAGACATCACTGAGAGGTTTAGGCGAGGTGACAAGTCTAGGAATACTGAAGGTTTTGGCTTAGGCTTATCTATAGCAAAGAGCTATGCTCAAGTTCAGGGTGGAGACTTAAATATTGACTTGGACGGTGACTTGTTCAAGGCTATTATTATCTTTAATAAATCAAACGATGGAGCTGGTAAATAATAGATTTCAAGATTTAAAGATAAGTAAAGGAACTATATAATTAAAGATTACATGTAATTAGAAAATATAGATAACTTAATAATAAAATAAAATAACACACCGAACTTGGTATAGAAGTCATTTTCGGTGTGTTTTATTATAGTATTCAAATTGTCTGGATAAATAGGATATTTGCCTCGTCATTGAGGGTCCGTACTAGTGTCTAGTCTGTTAGATTTTTAGTAAAGCTAAAGAAAAATATGGCAGTTACTATGGCAGCTACTAGGTCTGCTAGTGGTGCTGCAAATAGGATACCATTTATACCGTACATATTTGATAGGATTATTATGGCTGGTATCAGGATTAAGACCTGTCTAAGTAGGCTGAGGAACATGGCTCTCTTTGGTAGACCTATTGCCTGGAAAAAGTTGGATCCGATAATCTGAAAACCTACTAGAGGCAGGCACATTAGCCAAGTCTGTAGGGCATGGACGCCGAAATCCACAAGTTCCTTGTCCCTGTTGAACATAGATACTAGAAGGTCTGGTATGATTCTGGTAAGTACAAAACCAAATACTGTGATACAGCTTGCAGCTACAATCGTAAGCATGGCAGCTTTTTTGACCCTGTCAAATTTTCTTGCCCCATAATTAAAGCTGACTATAGGCTGGAGTCCTTGGTTCAGACCTATAACAGGAAGTACTAAGAGGATGGCTAGGCTGGTTACAATACCCATACCTGATACGGCTATATCCCCACCGTATTCCAGCAAGGCCCTGTTTAGGATTAGGTTCAAGATACTACTAAATAGCTGAATCAAAAATCCAGGCATACCTAGGCTAGTTATCTCAAGGGCTAGGCTGGCATCTAGCTTCATGTATTTTGCCTGTATCCTGTGAAGTGCATCCTTCTTTAGGAAGTGGTGGATGCTCCAAACCATGGATATAAACTGGGAAGTGATAGTTGCTATGGCAGCTCCACTCATACCCATCCTGAAAACATATATAAATATTGGGTCTAATATGATATTAATACCAGCTCCAAAGAACATGGTCACCATAGATAGCTTGGGTTTGCCATCTGCCCTCAAAAAGTTGTTCATACCCATACCAATTACCTGGAATATGGTACCGATTAGAATTATCCTCATATATTCCTTGGCGTGGGGTAGGATGGCTGGACTGGCACCAAACCAGACTAGGATCTTGTTTAGGAAGATCTCACCAAATACTGTAATCAAGAGTCCAAATATAATTAGGAGGGATGTGGCATTACCAAGGGCCTTGTCAGCCTTTTCGTAATCTTGTCTGCCTAGATTTATTGAAAATAGGGTAGCCCCACCTTGGCCAAAGAGTATTCCTGTGGACATCATAATTATCATGGCAGGGAAACATATGGTTAAGGCAGCCAGTCCGTTGGCCCCAAGGTCAGGGCTGTTGCCTATAAAAATCCTGTCTACAACATTGTATAAGGCGTTTATAAACATACCAATGATGGCAGGAAGAGAAAATTTATATAGGAGTTTTGATATTTTTTCATAGCCTAGGGGGTTGTCCCTAAAGGCCTTATCAGTCTTAGTCATTTTTGTCTGGGTCTCCCTTCTTACTTTTGTAGTTATTATTTCCATCGAAATATTTTAACAAAAATAAGGTTGTGCAGTCAACTATTTTTTCAATTTTTTATTCCAGCTTTATGTGTTATAATGTTGATGGTAAATTTTATAATAGATAAAGGAAGGGAAGTTATGGTAAAAGTAATTTTTTTTGATATTGATGGTACTCTTCTGAGTCTGAAGAGCCACCAGGTTCCAGAATCTTCTAGGAGAGCCTTGGAGGCATTGAGGAAAAAAGGGATTAAGCTTTTCTTGGCAACTGGAAGGTCGCCAGCTTGGTTGGATACAATAGAAGGTATGTTGGACTTTAAGTTTGATGGCTATGTAATGCTCAATGGCCAGTACTGTATATATGAGGGCAAGGTATTGAGAGATGTGCCGATACCAGTAGAAAGTCTAGAGTCCTTGTTGCCTTATATTGAGGAGAATAAGATAGCATGTGAGTTTGTTGAAGAAGGTCATATGTACATAAACCTGCTTAACGAGAGAGTCTTGAATTTTAGGGAAAAGATTGGTGGCACGGGCTATGATACTCAGGTTGAAGACTTGTCTAGGATACATAGTCACAACACTTACCAATTATTAGCATATGTAGACGAAGAAGATGAAAAGGAATTTTTGGACCACATGCCTAATTGTAAGATGCTGAGGTGGTGTCCTGAATTTGCGGATGTTGTCATAGCTGATGGCGGCAAGGACAAGGGAATAGAAATAGTATTGGATTACATGAAGGTTTCAAAGGATGAATGTATGGCCTTTGGAGATGGTGGCAATGATATAGCTATGTTGAAATATGTTGGAAGAGGAATTGCTATGGGTAATGCCAATCCTCCAGTAAAGGAAATAGCGGATTTCGTTACTAGGGACATAGATGATGATGGTGTCGAGTATGCCTTGAAATATTTTGGAGTCTTGTAACTAGTAGTTATAATAGATGGCAGGGGACAAAAAACGTCCCCTGTTTTTTCTTTTGGGAAAATATGAAATTTATTGATATTTGTGGGTTTTTGTGGGTAATATTAAAAATAGAAAGGCAAATAAAAAATAAATTTAAAAAAGCCTTGCAAAATTTGTCCCACTAGTTTATAATAAGATTGTGGGACGGATAAGGTACATCTGGGACACAGATAGCCATATAAAATGGAGGAAGACTTATGAAAAATTTAATAGAAGTTCAAAAGAAGATCATTCCTCAGGCTATTGACTTAATGGAAAAGAGATATGCCATATTGAGGCAAATAAATATCAGTCAACCGATTGGTAGAAGGATGCTTTCTTCGGTACTGAATCTAAGTGAGAGGACCACTCGAACAGAGATAGACTTCTTGAAGGAACATAAATTCATCAACATAGATGTATCCGGTATGACCATCACTAGTGAGGGTAAGGAAGTCTTGGAAAATCTAGAGACTGTCATGGGTGAAATAATGGGCATCAGTGATATGGAAGAGAAGTTGAGAGAATTGCTTGGAATCAAGGATGTAGTCATAGCCAAGAAGGTTGGAGAAAATAGTCTCAAGTCTGTTGCCAAGGCTGCGGCTGAATATCTTTTAAAAAAAATTAATGGGGATGATATCATTGCTATAGCAGGTGGCTCTACTATGAGAGAGTTGGCAGAGAATATTGATACCAACACTGGATTTGAGGGAGTAAAGATACTGCCTACAAGGGGAAGTGTTGGAGCAGAAATAGACCTGCAGGCCAATAGTATAGCGGCTCTGACGGCAAAGAAACTTGGCTCACAAGTTGATTTCTTATATATACCGGATAATTTAGATGGAAATGCTAGACATACTCTGATGTCGGTACCCGATATCAAACGAACGCTAGACGATCTAAAGAAGGCTGACAAGATATTCTTCAGTATAGGTAGGGCAGACGTAATGGCTCAGAGACGAGGAATGTCACAGGAAGAAATCGACCTACTCAAGGAAAGACAAGCAGTAGGAGAGGCTTTTGGTTACTATTTTGACAGAGACGGTCAGATAGCCATGAAGCTCAATACAGTAGGTATAGATATTGATATGTACAAGAATTCTGAAGATGCAAGCTTGGTATTTTCAGGCAAGGATAAGGTAGATGCCTTCCTAGCCTTGTACAAGATGAACAAGAATCTGAATTTGATAACAGATGAGGAATGTGCAAAAGAATTGATTAACAGGCTGTCCAAGCAGGGGTAGCACAAGAACAGAAATGTTGTTATGGTAGAAGGTAAAAGACAAAATCTTAATTTTGGTAGAATTAGGTAATATAAAAACAAAAAGTATTTTTGGAGGTAACAAAATGGTAAAAGTTGCAATTAATGGATTTGGTAGAATAGGTAGACTAGCTTTAAGAAAGATGATGGAAGAAACTGATAAGTTTGATGTAGTTGCTATAAACGACTTGACAGATGCTAATATGTTGGCACACTTATTCAAGTATGATACATCTCAGGGTAGATTCAAGGGTGAAATAGTTGTTGAAGAAGGTGCCTTTATAGTAAACGGACACGAAATAAAGGTAATATCTGAAAGAAATCCTGAAAATCTTCCTTGGGGAGATTTAGATGTGGATATAGTACTAGAATGTACTGGTCTATTCACATCAAAGGAAAAGGCAGAAGCTCATATAGTAGCAGGAGCTAAGAAGGTTCTAATCTCTGCACCAGCTACAGGAGACCTTAAGACAATAGTTTACAATGTAAACTCTAATATACTAGACGGAAGTGAAACAGTTGTTTCAGGTGCATCTTGTACTACTAACTGCCTAGCACCAATGGCTAAGGTACTACAGGACAAGTTTGGTATAGTTGAAGGTCTAATGACTACTATACATGCATATACAAACGACCAGAATACTCTAGACGGTCCTCACAGAAAGGGTGACCTTAGAAGAGCTAGAGCTGCTGCAGGTAACATAATCCCTAATACAACAGGTGCTGCTAAGGCAATCGGCCTAGTAATCCCTGAATTAGCTGGCAAGCTAGATGGTGCTGCACAGAGAGTACCAGTAACTACAGGATCAATAACTGAATTAGTTTGTGTACTTGACAAGAATACAACAGTTGAAGAAATCAACGCTGCTATGAAGGCTGCTGCAAATGCATCATTTGGTTACACTGAAGATGAAATAGTATCAAGTGATATAGTAGGTATTAGCTACGGTTCACTATTCGATGCTACACTTACTAAGGTTATGGATGTAGCTGGCAAGCAGCTAGTAAAGACAGTTGCGTGGTATGACAACGAAATGTCTTATACTTCTCAGTTAGTTAGAACATTAGGTTTAGTTGGAAGTATGACTAAATAATATAGGCCTGGCTTTTAATAAGATAAAGCCTCGTTGATGCAAGTTATTTTAGTCCGAGGTGAAATCCCTCGGACTTTTTTATGTATGACGGGCATGCCGTCAGTCTGTGGTGAAAGTCCACGTAGGGCG
>OHAD01000992.1_pt1 | contig 29626 bp, 26 predicted proteins | sample 1577011 | NCBI WGS metagenome assembly OHAD01 (sample SAMEA3541510, study PRJEB24748) | human gut metagenome | biome: human gut; feature: human-associated habitat; material: faeces | place: China | collected 2012 | reverse complement strand
GGGCGGCGGATTTGGCCGCTGACCCCCCACAAATGCACAATGTTTGCGGCTCTCCCACTTGGGGAGAGCCGCTTTTTTGCTGCTTTGGGACATACACGGCCCGGTCGGTTCATAGAGTGAGGAAGAACAAACGATTTTCAGGAGTGTGATCCGCCATGAAACAGACCTCCCCCGACGTAAACCGTATTCTTCTTCACGGCCGGGCCGCCCAGCCCCCCGCTCTGTCCCACCACAACCACGACGTGGACTTTTTTACCGTCCCCGCGCTGGTCAGCCGCCTGTCCGGCGCTGCCGACCAGGTGAACGCGGTGATCTCCCGCCCTCTGCTGGAACAGCACGGCTGGCTGGAGCGGGGGGATGAACTGACGGTAAGGGGAGAGGTGCGCACCTTCAACAACCGCACCGGGGTGGGCAGCCGCCTGGTCATCAGCGTCTTTGTCCGGGAGCTTCTGCTGGAGCAGGGGGAGGACCAGAATCGCCTGGTGTGTACCGGCACCCTGTGTAAGCCTCCCAGTCTGCGCTGCACCCCCCTGGGCCGCACCATCTGCGACATGATCCTGGCGGTGAACCGGCGCTACGGCCGCTCCGACTATCTGCCCTGCATCGCCTGGGGCAGTTTGGCCTATCAGTGCGGCCAGATGGAGGTGGGGGAGAAGCTGGGGCTGGAGGGACGGCTCCAGAGCCGGGTGTACACAAAAAATTTAGGCGACCGCTGTGAGGAGCGCACCGCCTACGAGGTGTCGGTGATGAATCTGCTGCCTCCCCAGCAATCGGCCTGTCCGCCGGTGCTGGAGCAGTGCGTTTTTTAACCGATGGAAAGCCATGGAAAAACAACAAAATCAGGAAACGTCTTTTCCGCATAGCCAGGCTGGTTTGGGCAAAGATAGATGCGGATGTTCCATCCGAATCAAACATCCACAACAAACAGACAGAAAAAAAGGAGAGACGAATCATGTCCAGTAACAAGAGTACTATGGTCCCCAACGCCCGCGAAGCCATGAACAAGTTCAAGATGGAGGCTGCCAGCGAGGTAGGCGTGAACCTGAAGCAGGGCTACAACGGCGACCTGACCAGCAAGCAGGCCGGTTCTGTGGGCGGCCAGATGGTCAAGCATATATGTCCAGTACGAACAGTAGTTTATGAACGGGCAAACCGCCGCACTTACGGTCATGTAACGCCGATTACATACCAATATACCCTTTCTCTATAACGGTTTATATGGAATACGGTATGAAAAAAGACCAGGACCTTAAACGGGTCCTGGTCTTGGTTTTGAATATACACATTCAAAACCATACATGCTTATGATGTTGTTCGCACAAAATGATTTGTTTTCCCATGGCTGACAAAGCCCATACCTGAATTACATACAAGCACATCGTCATACTCAAATTCAATCACACGGCGATCACTTTCGGAGTTAAAATTAGTGTCGAATGCAATTCTGAACTCTCCTTTTTTGGGCGGTCTCGCTTCATATTCTAACAATTTTGCAGTACAATTCGTGAGTTCTTGATACTCTCCATCACGATTAGGGCCTGAGATATCAAATGTGACTTCTCCGTTCTCAACGCTTTTAATTGTAAAAGCTATTTTACCGAAGTTTATATCATCTTCAAGTCCAAGCCAGTTTGTGGTTTCTTTCGTTCGAGTATACTCACCTAGAATATTCCATGTAGCAGTTTCGTCCCCTATTTGATGTATTTCATGGTTTTCCCATAGGCCCTTTACATTATCAAAAAATACCGAGACATCATAAGAATAGTTCAATGTAACATAAGTATGGTGGACTTCAACTTGATAAGAGGTATCACAAATAGTTCCCCCTGATGTATCCCGATTCACTTCAGTTATCTCATAAGGAACATCGCTAAATTTATTGTCAAGTGCTTCTTTGAGAATACCGTCTACTGTTTCATCACTGGGCATTGATTTTGGCGAAAAAGATGGTGCTGTATCTTGTGTAACAGAAACCAGTTCCCAACCATTATCATAAAGAATATAGTCCATCACATAGTTTAGTGTACCAACCACATCATCGTTTTCTACCGAAACAGTTACATATACAATGTCTGATTTGTTTTCTTTGCTTGTTAAACGCTGTTCGACTTCAAAACTAGTTACATTTACTTCTTGTGCGTCATAAAATTCTTCACTACCAAGCAAATCATTTTGAAGTTCCTCTTCGCTCTTTGTGTTATCCCCGCAGGAAGTAAGACATAGAAGTGTAAACAAGCATATAACAAGTATAGGCAAATAACGTTTTCGCAAAATGTTCACTTCCCTACTCCAACAACGATTAACCAACAAAAAGCTGTACCCAGTATCTTCCCGTGCTGTTATAGCCCACGCCGATGGTGGTGAAGCTTGCGCTCAAAATATTGGCGCGGTGCCCCTCCGAGTTCATCCAACCGTTTACCACATGTTCAGGACTGCCATATCCGCCGGCAATGTTTTCTCCTGCCGCTCCGTAACGGATACCGGCGTCATCCAATGCGGTAAAACAAGTTGTCCCGTCTGGTCTGGTATGAGAAAAGAGGGTGGGAAGTTCATCGGCCCGCACCTGCGCTGCTCTATTGATGGCATCATTGGTCTGGAGGGCGGGAAGCCCCTCTTTAGCCCGCTCCTCGTTGACAAGCCGGATTACCTCACTGACGAAATCACTCTCCGTGGCAGTATTTCCGCCGGTCTGACCTGTGGTATCTCCTGCAACGGTAATCGTAACAGAAGCACTCTTGCCGTTGTTATCGGTCACGGTAACAACCGAGCTGCCAGCAGACAGAGCGGTGATCACCCACTTGTCTCCGCCCAAAATGCCTTTGGGTTCTTCCACGCTGATTACACTCGGATTGCTATTCGTGCATTCATAAGTAAGATAAATACCAGTGTTGTTTGAAATATGCAAAGCACCTGTTTCGCCAACCTTCAAGGATGTCTTGTTGCAGTAAAGATCGAGTTCGTAGTCCTCCGGCTCCGGCTCCGGCTCTGGCGCAGGCGTGCTGCCGTACAACTGATGGTAGCGCATGAGCATAGTTGCGGCCTGAGCGCGGGTAATAGGTTCCCCGGGGGACATGGTGTTAGCACTGGTGCCGGTCATAATCCCCTGAGCATAGGCCCAGCAGAGCATGTTGTTCGCGGTGCCTAAGGTTGAACTTTGCCCAGCAGTGAAGCCGTAAGCATTTTTCAAAAGTTCAGCAATATCTCTCTGCCCCATATCCCGGAACAATTCTCGACCGCCCACATACTGGAAATACTCATTATCCATATCGAAGTCATCATTCATAATTCTGTAAGAAAAGCCGCATAGCATATCCGCAAATTCACAGCGAAGCATGACCTGATCGGGCAAAAATTTTGTGTTCTTCGTCGGTATACCAGCGAGAATATCTACATCCGCTAAAAACCAGGCAGGAAACAGGCCGTTTTGATAGGCCCATACCACCGCGTCCGCATAGTACGCGTCGTCCGGAATATCAGTGAATGGCGTTTCACTCTCCACCGTTCCAGAAACCGGTGGAGAACCGGCGTAGCGATACAAAACCTGGGTCAGCATGGCACGGGTCATGGTGGCGTCCGGAGAAAAGGTGTTGGCTCCGGTACCGCTGAACAGGCCCAGGTCGACCATATAGTCCACGGCATCGTGGGCCCAGTGTGTAGAGGGTACGTCGGTAAAGGTCTGACCGGCGGCAGAAGCCGGAACCATCAATCCGACGCACAGAGCCAGTGCGGATAGAAGGGCAAGCAGTTTTTTCTTCATCTCGTTCTCCTCCTTCTTTGTTTTGCCCCCAGCGAACGGCCCCGGTGGGCGGGGATTGCTCCCCGCCCTGGGGTGCCCGCTGGAAACATAAAGGCGGCGTCGAGTTATGTACTCAACACCGCCTTGATGACTCAATGCGTAGCACAAGGCGATTTTCTCCATTTACCTTGAAAAGACATGGTAAAATGGGTATAATAACCCCGTGGTGCAACGTTATGTTGCTGTGCTGAGTGGGCCATTCACTCGTACAGGGCCGTGGGGTGTTGGCGCACCCTGCGGCCTGCCCGCAATTATGTTTCCGACCTTATTTTAACCGCTTCCCGTTGGGATTTCAACTACTCCCAAGAAGTTTTTCCAGAAGATTTTTGATTATTATTTGAAAGTGCACCTTCAAAATGGGCGAATGCTCATCTTGAAAATGCACTTTCATTTTTTATACTTCGACCATGGGCTCCATACAGTCTCCACACAGAATGTTCACTTTGCGGGTGGCACGGACACTTTGACCGCACCGTGGGCAAATCAACTTGCGGGTGCTGCTGGGCCGCTTGCCGCCCGGTGTAGTGGTGGCGCTCGTCTGGGCGGTTCCTCCGGCCCCTGTATAGATGAAGGGCGGGAGACTGGACCGCCCGATCTGAATTTCGTTCCATCCCTTTTTCAAAGCGTATTCCACCAGGTTATCGCCAGGCGTGGTGTTCCATCCATATTGACCACAGGGAACACAGGTCAGGCCGTGGGCCTCAGCAATCTCCTTGAATTTTCTGTTGTGATACTTTCCGCCCCTGCTTACTTCCTTGATTCCGTGCTCCCGGCAATAGAGATGAACCATTTCGTGAAGCATGGTGTCCAGGGTTTCCTCTATGGGATAATTCAACACCTCGGCTGCAATGTTCAGCTCGTAGGCTCCGCCGTCTTTCCGCCTCCAGACCTTAGCTGTGGTGCAATGGCCGTAGGTTCCCGGTTTGCTCTGTACCGTGATAATAGGCACAGGCAATTCGCCGTTAAAAAAGTCGGTGTTTAGATTGTTGTAGATGTGTTCCAGTTGGCTGACGGCCCGGCTCATTTTGGTGGTCTGTTTCATTGTCTCAGCTCCCATCATGAATAGTGTGCGAAGCGGAGCGCCTCGCGCTTCGCTTGCCGCCATCCACGCGCCCCCGGTCTGGCCCGTCAAGACTGGCCGCAGGCCACTTGCGCAAAAAATCCGGTCTGGCTCTTACGGAAACCAGATCGGATTTTTTGCAGGTCTTGACGGGGCGGGGCCGGGGGTGCTATCTGCGGAGAAGTGCTGAGGCCTTGGGTGCGTGATATGGCTACGTGGTAGTAATTTGACCGCTCAGATAATATACGGTATAATATTAAAAAATAAGGAAGTATTGTTAAGCGGCACCTACATAGTCATAGTCAGAGTATCGAAGAATAGATGGATTTAAAATTAGTTGCTCCTCACGCCGACTAACGCAGGTGCCGCCGTTGGTCCTTTTCCAATGAAAGGACCAGACTATGAATAACCATCTCTCTTCTCGCGCCGGAAAAAATCGCGACTCAATCCTCGTTGACCTCGGGAATCAGATACGGGCTGAGCGCAAACGTCGGGGTATGAGCCAAGCGGACTTGGCAAACCGAATTGGCGGAAAAGTTTGTACAATTGGGCGTCTTGAACGTGGTGACGGAGTTAAAACTGATACTCTCGCCCGTGTTCTTGGTGAACTGACGCTCTCGATCAGTCTTGCGCCCCAAAATATGCCCCCAGAAACCGCCGTTGCCATTCGTGAGCATGCCTTGGCTATCGTCCACCTCCTAGAGTTTCGTTAATCCCTCTTTTATGAGCGTCGTCCTATCGGACGGCGCTCTTCATTTCCCCTAATATTGCACTTATGGGGGTATAGTGTTGCAGATAAGGGGCCTGCACAATCACTCCAGTCATGCGATAATACATTCAAGGAGGCCGGCACTCCAAAAAAATCAAAAAGAAGGTACAGATATGAAAGTTAAACTGATGGGAAAAAATCACCGCGAGGGTACCTCAAGCAAAAACGGGCGTGCCTATAACATCAACATTATCCACTATTTGGCGACCGTTCGCGGAGTGGAAGGACAAGCGGCTCAGACCGCAGCCCTGGACGGCGTAGAGTATCCGTATGAGACGTTATCCATTGGGGCCGAGTATGTTATCGACTATGACGCCAGCGGACACCTCATTGATTTTGCCCCCGCCGCCAAGGTGCAGGGGCCTGGCAACGGCCGGTAACGGCACCGCTCAGAGCGGTGGGGGTAGCCCTTACGGGGCTACCCTTGCCGCAGGGAGCGGTGACACGCTGGCAGACAGGAGGCTTTAGAAGTACATGTCGCAAGATGTTACACTGTCATGGTTTGCAATGCTTGCAAATCCCGCAGACCACGGGTATACAGGGACCCCGCAGGAAATCTGCGAGAGACTGCGGGACGAGTGGATACAAGACAGCACCACTCGAACAGGCGCATGGGCATACTGTATCAGCGCAGAAGGATTGCATCATGTGCACATGGTCCTAGAGGATGCTGTTGCCATGCGGTTTTCGGCAATCAAAAAGACCTATGCCATCGGCGCACATTTAGAGGCAACGAAGGGAACGAAAAAACAGGCAGAGGACTATATTTACAAACGTCACCCCTACGACGAAAAGGGTGAAATCGTGAAATGTGTGGTCACGGCTGGGCGTATCCGCGGTGCGCAAGGCCGGCGTTCAGACCTAGAGCGCATCTCTGAATTGTTGCAGGAAGGTAAATCTCCAGGCGAAATCCTAGACGAAAACTTTGCCTACTACAGATATGAGAAGGAAATCCGAAAAGCATATTTTCGGGAACGCCTGCGTAGTACCCCGTCAGTTCGTGAGGTCAAGGTTCATCTAATCGTTGGTGAAAGTGGCACCGGGAAATCATACCTCTATCCCCAGTTATGTGACAAGTACGGGAACGACAATGTGTGTATCGTTACCGATTATGCGATAGGCGGATTGGACCACTATGCGGGGCAACCAATCTTGTTTATGGATGAGTATAAGGGACAGTTCCCTTTTTCAACATTTCTAACGTTGACGGACAAATATAAAGCTCAGATTCACGCGAGATATTCCAATATTTGGACGCTATGGAACGAAGTCTATATTACATCTGTCTATCCCCCAGAGCGTCTGTATCAACTCATGGTTCCCTTGGGCAACTGGGACTATGACAGTCGCCAGCAAATGTACCGCCGTATCACGGACATTACCTATACCTACAAGGCTGGAACAGAGTATAAGCGTTACACCGTACCTATGTCTGACTATACCACGTATCAGGCGTTGGAGGCTGAAGCTATCTTCGCCACCTCTTCTCCGCTGTCCCTGCTCTGAACCCATCCATGGGGTGGGGGCTAGTATTACCCCCCACCCCATTACAATTACATGCCCCCCGCTATCCCTTGAGCCCCAGTCGTTTCAGCACGTGTCCTGCGTAATGTCGTTTCATTACAAACTATCCCACTATTACACTCCGGCTGGGCTATCCCCGGCCCCGGCCATGTGCCGCTGTATAGAAGGAGGTCCATAATATGAACCAAATCAACCGTGACAGCGTGAGCGGTGAAACACTCCGCCGTCGTCTCTTCCTCCGCCTCAGCTCTGGGGTGGAAGAAATTAAGTCCAATCCCCGTAAACGCTATATTATAACGGGCTATCTTCTTGCCGCAGCATTCATCTGGCTTGTATCCCTCGGAAATGTGACCGGCCCTCTGGCATTCACGGTGCAGGGTATTTACCAAACGACCTTGCCGGTGCTGCTCATCTCCGGCCTGCTGGCCCTGCTCATTTGGGTTGGAACACCTCGCGGCGCTATGGCTGTCCACAATGGTCTTCTGCGTGCGGGCCTCGTCAACCACGCCGGAGAAGCCCCGTATCTGCTTCGCCGCTACCCGGACCCGGACAACCCGACGCTGACCATTCTGGAGTTTGACGTGAACGGTATTCCTCGGTCCGAGTGGGAAGAAAAACAAGCCGATATAGAAGCCGCGCTCAATCTGTATATCGCACAGTATCGAAATGGGTCTGACAATAGTCGTCTCCTGCTCTATACCGTGCCTGCCGATGGCGGACTTCCGACCTATCTCCCCTGGAAAGATGATTACCTATCTGACAAGAATTTTGAACTTGTAGCTGGTATGGGGCTGGCCGGGCCTGTCACACTGAATTTGGCCGAAATCAGTCACATCCTAATCGGCGGTGCCACAGGGAGCGGAAAGTCTGTCCTGCTTCGGTGCCTGCTCTATCAGGCCATTATGAAAGGCGCCGTAGTTTGCATTGCGGATTTCAAAGGAGGCGTTGACTATTCTTCAACTCTTTGGAGAGAGCACAGTTGCCTTGTTACGGATGAGAACTCTCTTTTGGAAAATCTTTCCTACCTTGTTGAAACCATCAATGTCCGCAAACAAATGCTCCTAGATGCTGAATGCAAAAACATTGATGAATATAATGAGAAGAAAAATGGACATCTCCAACGCGCTGTGTTTGCCTGTGACGAGGTTGCGGAGCTGCTTGACAAAACTGGAATGAACAAAGAGGGGAAAGAACGGGTGGACAAAATCATCAGCTATCTTTCCACCATCGCCCGACTGGGCCGGGCCTTCGGTATACACCTAATCCTCGCCACCCAGCGCCCGGATGCAAATGTGCTTCCAGGTCAAATCAAGAATAATATTGTAGGCCGCGCTTGTGGTGCTGCCGACAATGTTCTCTCCCAAATCATCTTAGACAGCACTGACGCTGCCGATCTAATCCCGAAGGAAACTCATGGGCGTTTTCTATTGCATGACGGAACTATTTTTCAAGCATTTTGGTTCTGTGAAGAATAGAAAACCTGACCAGGGAAATCCTAGAAACAACTCAGCGGAAGGAGAGGTGCGAATAAATTGGCTCAATCCCCACCAGAGGGGCACAAACGCATGGAGCAAGGAGTCATGTTGGCATACTTGCTTCAGCTCAACCGGTATGCGTTAAAAAATGAGCTGATTACAGAAGAAACATATAGAAAAATGGAAATTAGTATGATACAAAAATATGGAATGAATTTGACCTAGAAGCATATACGGGCGAGCAGAACGGGCTGGAAATCATAATTTTTCCAGCCCGTTGCCCTTTACATTTATAGGAACTTATATTATAATATTGTTAATAAAACATGATATTACTTCCCAAAAGGAGGCAATCGAAATGACTATTTATGAATTGCGAGACTTGTTGGAACATAGCGATATTTCAGACCTCCCCCTCCGCTGCTCCACATACTCCCGTGTCAGTACGGAGAAGGAAACTCAGGCGGCATCCCTCCACAACATGACCGACGATTTCCGGGACTATATCGAGAGGCACAAAAACTGGACCTTTGTAAAGGCATTCGTTGATGACGGCAAAAGCGGTCTGACCACAAAGAAGCGGAAAGACTTTCTAAATCTGCTGGCCGCTGGTGCTGCGGGTGAATATGACTTGCTGGTAACGGGTGAAATCTCCCGGTTTGGCCGCAACACCATGGAGGGGCTTCAAAATATCCAGTACCTCAAGGACAAGGGCATTCCGGTTATCTTTCTTTATGACGATCTGAACACCTATGATACCGACTGTGACATTCAAATCCAGCAGAAGCTAGTGGACGCGGAGAACGAGAGCCGGAAAATCAGCAAGCGTGTCAAGCGCGGACACCAAAAAAGCATCCAGAAGGGGCATGTCCTGGGGTGCCGGATGTGGGGATATAAAAAAGTAAACTGCAAATTAGAGATTGACGAAAAGACCGCCCCCATGGTACGCCGGATTTTTGAACTCTACGCCACCAATCAATATTCCATGAAAGAGATTGAGGAAATTATCTTCCAGGAGGGTTACAGAAACAATAACGGCAACCGCCTGTCCCACACCACCATGTCCAATATCATCACCAATCCCAAATACAAGGGATACTTCGTTGGCGGCAAGGTAAAGGTCGTTGATATTTTCAACAAGCGTCAAAAGTTCCTTCCCGAAGAAGATTGGGTCATGTACAAGGACGAGGACGGCACCACCGTTCCGGCCCTGGTCAGCGAGGAACTTTGGCAAGCTGCCAACGAGGTATTTCAGCGGCGGAGCATTGACGTGAAGGGGCGGCGCAACTGCTCCACCCATAAGAATATCTACACCGGGAAGCTGTACTGCACTGAGGATGGAGCGCCCTACTATTGCAAAGATGTTCGTTACAAGGGCACAAACGTCAGCAAGTGGCTGTGCAGCCACAAAATCAACCACGGGGCCGCCTCCTGCCGCTCTATCGCTATCTACGAGAGCGAATTAAGCCCGATTATCCTGGACGCCTTCCGGGAGTTCTCCAAGGGCGCGGATGAAATCTTAGCCGCCTATCTGGAAGAATACCGGCAAGTCATGGACGATACGGCCCATTATAAAGCAGAGCGGGAGCGAATTGCAAAGGAACTTTCTTCCGTCGAGGAAAAGCAGGACCAACTTCTGGACATGAAGGTGGCGGGCGATTTGACCCTGGACGAGTTTAAACGCATGATGGACAAGACCCGCGTTCAAAAGGCAAATCTGGAAGCGGCCCTTGATAGTATGGCCGACTGGGAGGAAATCGCGGAGCAGATGGAGGAGCAAGTGGACCGTCTCAAGCGTGCCCTGTCCTTCAAGCTGGAGGACCTGGAGGACGGCATGATAACCCGCGACTTCGTGGACAACTTCATCAAGCGGATTGACGTCACCCCGCTGGACAACGGGCACCTTAGCCTGCAAATCCATCTTCTGACAGATGAGATCGTCCAGCGTGAACTTGAAAAAATAAAGGGTCGTACTGGTCAATTAAGTAAGAAGATGATCGAGTCCTATGAGAACGGCATGAAGTAAGAACCTCCATCCAAAGAATAGAGGGGCGGGACGGTTGTCCCGCCCCCCATTCTATTCTCTTGCAAAAGGAAGCGGTCCATGCAGCTCCAGACCCAATTGCGCCGCCGCTTCCAGGAATCGTTGCCAATTTTGTTTATCTTTTACATAGCGGCCTCAAGTTCGTTCGGCTATTTTATACAAAAGAGAAAAAGCAGGCAGGGAATGGAAGTTCCCCTTTACAATATCACATTAGCGTGCTAAAATGTGAAAGTAACAGGGGGGCTCCCCCTCTCTTTCTCACTTCAATGTTTGGGAGGATACATACTATGAAAAAGTTCTTGTCTCTTGCTCTGGCTCTGACCCTGTGCACAAGCCTGGCCGCCTGCTCCAGCGGCGGCAATACCTCCGGCAGTAGCTCCGGCTCTGACAATACCAGCGGTTCCGGCTCTGGCAGCTCCAGCCAGACCCAGACCAGCGATATGCAGTATGTGAAGGACAAGGGCACCCTGGTGGTGGGTATCACCTACTTTGCCCCCATGGACTACAAAGAGGAAGGCAGCGACGAGTGGATTGGCTTTGACGCCGACATGGCCAAGGCCTTTGCCGAGAGCCTGGGTGTCAATGTGGAGTTCCAGGAGATCACCTGGGATTACAAGGTGGAGGAGCTCAACTCCAAGGCCATCGACTGCGTGTGGAACGGCATGACCCTCAGCGACGACGTCATGGCCGCTATGGGCACCTCCGTTCCCTACTGCACCAACTACCAGACCCTGATTTATCCCGCCGACAAGGCCGCTGACTTCGAGGGTCTCACCTCTCTGGAGGGCCTGAACATCGCCGTGGAGTCCGGCTCCGCCGGTGAGGACGCCGCCCTGGCTCTGGGCGCCACCACTGTTCCCGTCCAGGCTCAGTCCAACGCTCTGATGGAGGTCTCCGCGGGCACTTCTGACGCCGCCGTCATCGACGTGCTGATGGCCGCCGAGATGACCGGCGAGGGCACCAGCTATGCCGACCTGGTTTACAGCCTCAACCTCAACGACGCCCAGGGTCTGGAGTCTGAGGAGTACGGCGTAGGTTTCCGCCAGGGCTCCGACCTGGTAGACGCCTTCAATACCTTCTGGGCTGAGAAGGTGGCCGACGGAACCGTGCTGGAGACTGCCACCACCTACGGTCTCCAGGATGCTGTGATCCTGGAGTGATTCCTTCCCCATAGTCATACCTGAGGCAGAGCGCGTCTTATGCGCGCTCTGCCTTTCGGCGGCTTTTGCCCCACCATCATCACCCGGAGAGGACGATACCATGATCGAATTTTTCACCTCCAGCACGTTCCAAACTGTGCTTGCGGCGCTGAACAGCGGCTTTCTCAAGACGCTGCAGCTGTTCTTTATCACCCTCATCGGATCCCTGCCCCTGGGCCTTATCATCAGCTTCGGTTCCATGAACCGCTGGGCGCCGCTGGGGTTCCTCCGGAAGCCCGGCATGTCTCCCCTGCTCAACTGGCTGCTGGGGCTGCAGCCCATCAGCCTGGTATGCCGGCTGTTGGTGTGGATCATCCGTGGCACCCCCCTGGTGCTGCAGATCATTGCCCTGTTCTACGTACCCGGTATGCAGAAGTGGTTCAGCTGGCCCAGCGGAGAGTCAGGCCGGATGCTGGCCGTGTGCGTGGCCTTTATCATTAACTACGCCTGCTACTTCTCCGAGATCTACCGGGGCGGTATCCAGGGCGTTCCCAAGGGCCAGCAGGAGGCGGGCCAGGTGCTGGGCATGACCAAGCTCCAGATCTTCCGCCACATTACCCTGCTGCAGATGATCAAGCGCATCGTCCCTCCCATGTCCAACGAGATCATTACCCTGGTAAAGGATACCTCTCTGGCCCGGGTCATTGCTTTGCAGGAAGTCATCTGGATGGGCGAGTCTTTCATGAAGGGCAACTCCGGCATCGCCGGCCTGGTGTGGCCCCTGTTCTTTACCGCTGTGTACTACCTGATCTTCAGCGGCGTGGTCACGTTGTTGCTGGGCCAGCTGGAGAAGAAAATGGAATTCTTTCAGTGATGAGGAGGACCGAATATGGCAATTTTGGACGTATGCAATATTGAAAAGCATTTCGGTCCCACCCGGGTATTGGAGGACATCAGCTTCTCTCTGGAGCAGGGACAGGCCCTGGCCATCATCGGCTCCTCCGGCTCCGGCAAGACCACCCTGCTGCGCTGCCTCAACTTTTTGGAGACACCCAACCAGGGGACCATATCTGTCAATGGCTCGGTACTTTTTGATGCCAGCGATCCTACGACTCAGCGGGAAACCGAGATACGGAAAAAGCGCCTCCACTTTGGTCTGGTGTTCCAGTCCTTCAACCTGTTTCCCCAGTACACGGCGCTGCAAAATGTTACCCTGGCCAAAGAGCTGCTCAGCCAGGAACTGCCGGAATATAAGCAGAACAAGAAGGCCATTCTGGAGGAGATCCAGGCTGAGGGCCGGGAGCTGCTGGCCAAAATGGGCCTGAGTGACCGGGCCGACCACTACCCCAGTCAGCTCTCCGGCGGACAGCAGCAGCGTGTGGCCATCGCCCGCGCCCTGGCCCTGAAGCCCGACATCCTGTGCTTTGACGAGCCCACCTCGGCCCTGGACCCGGAGCTCACCGGGGAGGTATTGAAAGTGATTCGCTCCTTGGCCGAGCAGAAGACCACCATGATTATCGTCACCCACGAGATGGCCTTTGCCCGGGACGTGGCCGACGAGGTTATGTTTATGGACGGCGGCGTCATCGTGGAGAAGGGACCGGCCCGGCAGGTCATCGAGCATCCCCGGGAGGAGCGCACCCGCCAGTTCCTGTCCCGCTACGCCGAGAATTGACGTACTTTTCTTGAAAGAAAAGTACGCAAAAGAACTTTCTGGGAAACTTCGTTTCCCCTCTGTGACTGTAAGCAACCTGTTTGTGGGAGCGATGTTCTGCGTCGCTCCCACTTTTTTTGTTCTGTAGGGGCCGATGTCCCCATCGGCCTGTTATGCTTTCCCGCACCCCATAGGGGCGGATATCATCCGCCCGCATTTCCCGCCGGAAAGAAAAAAGCAGGTGGATTTTTGGCGGAACGTGCCGTATCATATGTTTAAGAAAAGAAAATGGAGGGGTTCTCATGCGCAGACTCTGGTATCACGGCAAGGTGGACACCATGGTTCCCGGCAAAGACCGGCAGCAGGCCATCGGCCTGGAGGACGGCGCCGTCGTCTTTGTGGGCAGCGACCGGGACGCCCTGGCACTCCCCTGGGACGAGAAAACCGACCTGGAGGGCCGCCAGGTGCTCCCCGGTTTCCACGACACCCACATGCACCTGCTGCTCTACGCTCTGTTTCAGGACAGCCTGCCCCTGGCAGGGGTCCCTTCCATCCAAGAGATGATCCGCCGCGGGCGGGACAAGCTGGCCCAGACGGGGGCCTCTTATCTGCTGGGTATGGGCTGGAACCAAGAGACTCTGGCCGAGGAGCGCATGCCCACCCGGGCCGACCTGGATCAGATTTCCCGGGAAGTTCCGGTATGTCTGCTGCGCTGCTGCGCCCATGTGGCAGCCTGCAACACCCCCATGCTGGAGCGGCTGAAAACTCTTACCGGGGTGGAGGAGTCTGTTCTGGAAAAGGTGGACTTTGAGCAGGGCCTGCTGCGGGAGGAGGCCATGCGCCTCTACATGTAGGTGGTACCGCCTCTCTCCGATGAAGAGGTCAAGGCCCTCATTCGGCGGGGCCAGGCCGACGCCAACGCCAAGGGCCTCACCTGCGTCCACTCCGACGACCTTCAGATGCTTCCCGGTATGGACCCGGTGCGTCTGGTCCGCTTGTTCCGGGAGATGGAACAGGACGGGGAATTGACGCTGCGGGTATACGAGCAGTGTCTGCTTGCTCCGTCGGATTTTGAGCGTTTTCTGTCGGTCCGGTCGGATCCCCAGGACCGGGAAAGTCTCTTCCGCACCGGGCCGAGGAAACTCCTCCAGGACGGCTCCCTGGGCGCCCGCACCGCCCTGCTCCGGGAGGGGTATCAGGACGACCCGGAGTGGAAGGGCATGGCCATCTACACGCCCAGCGAGCTGGAACAGCTGGTGGAGGCCGCCCACACAGCCCGGATGGACGTGGCCGTCCACGTTATCGGGGACGGGGCTTTGGAGCAGCTGTGCCAGGCGGTGGAAGCGGTCCAGGCCCGGGACCCCTGGCCTCAGGCCCGCCACGGGGCAGTCCATGCCCAGATCACCGACGCCGCTCTGCTGGCACGGATGAAGGCCCTGGGCCTTCAGGCCTACATCCAGCCCATTTTTATTGAAGAGGACATGGGCATCATCACCCAGCGGATGGGAGAGAAGCGCGCCCGGGATTGCTACAACTGGCGCTCCATGCTGGAGCTGGGACTGGCCGTGAGCGGCGGCTCCGACTGCCCGGTGGAACCCTTTGATGTGCTGGACAACCTCCGCGCCGCCGTCACCCGCCAGGACCGGGCAGGGGAGCGCACCTACCTGCCGGAGCAGGCCCTCTCTCTGGAGGAGGGACTAAGCCTGTTTACCTCCCGGGCGGCCTGGGCGAGCCGGGACGAGGATGTTCGTGGGCGGCTGATGCCCGGGATGCAGGGGGATCTGGTGATTCTGGATGGGGATTTGTTTGCGGTTTCTCCCCAGGAGCTGCCGAAGGTTCCTGTTTTTGAGACGGTTTTGGCGGGAAAGACTGTTTTTGCACAAAGATAATTTCTTTTATGAAGAAGGGTTCCGCCCTGAGGGGCGTGGGGAACGGTGTTACTTTGCCCGCGGCGGCAAAGTAACCAAAACGCCGCCGGGGGACGGTTCCGGTGAGCGCCTATGCGCAGCGGGCGCTCACAGTCACCTTGTCCCTACCCCCTCTGGCCCTTCGGGCCATCTCCCCCTGACAGGGGGAGTCGGCCCCCGGACCCCCTGTTACGGGAGCGTGTCCCTTTGGGTTTTTCGTATCTTCCGGCGGTCTAAGTTTTGACCGTGCCTCCCTCTACTCCCGGGCCTTAGGCCCTTTTGCCATCAAAATATGTGAGGGGTTGCTTCTATCATACACCGCCTGGTGCCTGCCTACCTGTTTGGTGCGGCGGTAGTCGGGTGGATGCCCCGCAACTGCCCGGCTGCCACAGTTATGCCGGAGTAGGCGGTGTCCGTACAGCGCGAACACCTTAAATTTCCATCTGGTAGGGCCTAAGGCCCGGGGCAAGAAGAACGCAAGGTCTTGTGTTCGGAGCCGCCGGACGCAAATGCCAAATCCTCAGGATGGCGTCCCCCGTAAACGGGGGTCCAGGGGGTGTGGTGACTATGAACACCCGCCTGCGGCGAGGTGTTCGTCGGAGCCACACCCCTTGGCGCATCTTTGGTTACTTTCTGTGCGAGCAGAAAGTAACACTCGTTCCTCAAAGCAAAAAACCGCAGCCGGTTTGCTCCGACTGCGGTTTTGCTTTTAAACAGAATGATTACAGCCCATTTACCACAAAATTAGGCCGCTTGCCCTCCTGGATGAGCTTCACATTGTTCCACATATTGTTGTGCGCCCGGCGGAAGGAACCACCGGTGTTGCCGCCTAGGTGGGGGGAGTAGATCGCCCGGTCCGCGATCTCCGCGGGCAGGTCCACCAGGGGGTGGTCGGCGGGGGTGGGCTCGGGGGCCAGGGTGTCCATAGCAATGCCGCCGATGCGGCCATCCATAAGGCCCTGGCGCACGGCCAGATTATCCACCAGGTCGCCCCGGGCGGTATTTACCAGGATAATGCCCGGCTTCATCTTGGAGACCAGATCGGCGTTTACCATGTTCTGGGTCTGATCGTTGACAGCGCAGTGGAGGGAGAGGATGTCGCAGGCGGCGGCCAGCTCCTCCAGGGGCAGGTATTCCACCCCAAAGTCGGCCTCCACCTCGGGGGAACGGCGGTGGAGACTGTAATAGTACATCTTACAGCCGAAGGGCTTGAGACGCCGGGCGGTGGCCTGAGCAATGTCGCCGAAGCCCACCAGGCCCACGGTCTGCTCACCCAGCTCCGGGCTGCCCGAGGCCATCACTGCCTCTTTCATCTTCACTTGGAGACCCGCCTTCACCGCGTTGTGGCCGGTGATGCCGTGGCGCAGGGCCATGAGCATGAGCATGACGGTATGTTCGGCCACGGAGTCGGCGTTGCAGCCCTTGTTGTTGCACACGAAGATCCCCTTTTCCCGGGCCGCCTCCAGGTCAATGCGGTTGAAGGCCACGCCCTCCGACTGGATGAGCTTCAGGTTGGGCAGCAGGTCGATGATCTCCCGGCCCACGTCCACAATGGGGTCGTCAAAGAGCACCTGGGCATCCGGGTTTTCCGCCGCCGCCTGGCGGGGCGACTGGTCCAGAGTGCAGAATACCAGCTCTGCTCCCAGCTGGGCGGCAAAGTCGGGCATGTAGGCGTCATAGCGGGCCTTGGGGCCGTACACAAGGATCTTCAATGGGGTTCCTCCTTTTATATTTATACATGGGAATCCGCCTACAGGGCGGTTTTCTTCTGTTTCATTATATCAGCCTCCACTTTTTGGGGCAAGGCTGTCTCGTCAAAATTAGCACTCTCATATCTAGAGTGCTAGAATTTACAATTTAGACACAATGTTTGCAAGAACTGTTCATAATTGGGCACTATACTAAAGTCAAAGTTCAGAAGGGCCCGGGAGCAAATACAAACCGCTCCCCATTGGGCCGAAAGGAGTTTTGATTATGTATAGCATGATTCCCTTTGGACGTATGAGCAACAGCTTTAACGACCTGTTTGATGAATTTGAGCGTTCCATGTTCCCCGCCAGCCAGCGCCAGCTGCCCGCCTTCCGCACCGACATCCAGGACAAGGGCGACCACTACCTGCTGGAGGCTGATCTGCCCGGCTTTAATAAGGGCGACATCGACCTGCACCTGCAGGACGGCGTTCTCACCATCACCGCCAAGCACCAGGAGACCTCCGAAAAGAAGGAGGAGGGCAAGTACCTGTGCCGGGAGCGCCGCTGCGGCAGCTACCAGCGCTCCTTTGACGTCTCCGGCATCCAGGAGGAAAACATCACCGCCGCCTATGATAACGGCGTGCTGAAGCTGACCCTGCCCAAGCAGGGCGAGGTGATCCCCCAGAGCCGGAAGATCGCCATCGAGTAACAGCGACTCTCTGAAAGGGCGGGTAAATTACCCGCCCTTTTTTCAAACTTTCTCTTGCATTTTTCAAAAACTTGGTCTATCATTCACTTAGCACTTAGTTTATAAGAGTGCCAATTTTTCAAAACATCAAACCCCATGAAAAGGAGGGTTTCTTACTATGAATATGAATCAGTTTACCCAGAAGTCTCTGGCCGCCATCCAGGGGGCTCAGGACATCGCCCAGGCCCACGGCAACCAGCAGATCGAGCAGGAGCACCTGCTGTTGGCTCTGGTCAGCGACGAGCAGGGCTTTATTCCCCAGCTGCTCACCGCCATGGGTATGACGGTGCCTAGCTTCCAGGCGGCCGCCGCCGACCTGGTGAACAAGCTGCCCAAGGTGTCCGGCGGCAGCCGGGAGGCCGACAAGGTGTACGTGGCCCAGGACGTGGACCGCGCCCTCACCGCCGCCCAGGAGCAGGCCTCCGCCATGAAGGACGAGTATATCTCCGTGGAGCATCTGCTCCTCGGTCTGATGGAGCGGCCCAACTCCAACTTGAAGGAGCTGTTCCGCACCTATAACGTGACCAAAGAGAAGGTCATGCAGGCCCTGGCCAGCGTCCGTGGCAACCAGCGTGTCACCTCCGACAACCCGGAGGAGACCTACGACGCCCTGAAAAAGTACGGCACCGACCTGGTGGACCGTGCCCGCCAGAACAAGCTGGATCCTGTCATCGGCCGTGACGACGAAATCCGTAACGTCATCCGGATTCTGAGCCGGAAGAGCAAAAATAACCCCGTCCTCATCGGCGAGCCCGGCGTGGGCAAGACCGCCATCGCCGAGGGCCTGGCCCAGCGGATCGTCAAGGGCGATGTGCCCGCCAGCCTGAAGGACAAGACCATCTTCTCCCTGGATATGGGCTCCCTCATTGCAGGCGCCAAATACCGGGGCGAATTTGAGGAGCGGCTGAAGGCCGTTTTGAATGAGATCAAAAAGAGCGAGGGCCGCATCATTCTCTTCATCGACGAGCTGCACACCATTGTGGGTGCCGGCAAGACTGAAGGCTCCATGGACGCAGGCAACCTGCTCAAGCCCATGCTGGCCCGCGGCGAGCTGCACTGCATCGGTGCCACCACCCTCAACGAGTACCGCCAGTATATTGAGAAGGACGCCGCTCTGGAGCGCCGGTTCCAGCCCGTTATGGTCAATGAGCCCAGTGTGGAGGATGCCATTGCCATTCTCCGTGGCCTGAAAGAGCGCTACGAGGTCTACCACGGCGTAAAGATCACCGACGGCGCCATCATTGCCGCCGCTACCCTCAGCAACCGCTATATCACCGACCGGTTCCTCCCCGATAAGGCCATCGACCTGGTGGATGAGGCCTGCGCCATGATCCGCACCGAGATGGACTCCATGCCCACCGAGCTGGATATCATCCAGCGCAAGATCATCCAGCATGAGATCGAGGAGGCCGCTCTGAAAAAGGAGACCGACAAGATCTCCCAGGAGCATCTGGCGGAGATCCAGAAGGAACTCTCCGATATGCGGGAGGAGTTTAACGCCAAGAAGGCCCAGTGGGACAACGAGAAGAACGCCATCGGCAAGGTCCAGAAGCTCCGCGAGGAGTTGGAGGCCGCCAACGCCCAGTTGGAGAAGGCCCAGCGGGAGTACGACCTGAACAAGGCCGCCGAGCTCCAGTACGGCAAGATCCCCGAGCTGAAAAAGGCCCTGGAGGCGGAGGAGCAGATTGCCAACGAGGGCAAGCAGCGCTCTCTGCTCCGAGATAAGGTCACCGAGGAGGAGATCGCCCGCATCATCGAGCGTTGGACCGGCATCCCCGTGGCCCGCCTGATGGAGGGCGAGCGGGAGAAGCTGCTGCACCTGGAGGACATCCTCCACCAGCGTGTGGTGGGCCAAGACGAGGCCGTGCGCCTTGTCAGCGAGGCCATCCTGCGCAGCCGCGCCGGCATCGCCGACCCCAACAAGCCCATCGGCTCCTTCCTGTTCCTGGGTCCCACCGGCGTCGGCAAGACCGAGCTGGCCAAGACCCTGGCCGAGGCTCTGTTCGATAGCGAGAAGAACCTGGTGCGTATCGACATGTCCGAGTACATGGAGAAGTTCTCCGTCTCTCGTCTGATCGGTGCACCTCCGGGATATGTAGGCTACGAGGAGGGCGGCCAGCTCACCGAGGCGGTACGCCGGAAGCCTTACAGCGTCATCCTCTTTGATGAGGTGGAGAAGGCCCACCCCGATGTGTTCAACATCCTGCTGCAGGTGCTGGACGACGGCCGCATCACCGACAGCCAGGGCCGTACCGTGGACTTTAAGAACACCATTATCATCCTGACCTCTAACCTGGGCAGCCAGTTCCTGCTGGACGGCATTGGTGCGGACGGTGAGATTTCCCAGGAGGCCCGGGATCAGGTGAATGAGCTTCTGAAGCGCTCTTTCCGGCCTGAGTTCCTCAATCGTCTGGACGAAATCGTCTTCTACAAGCCTCTGACCAAGGACAACGTGACTCACATCATCGACCTGATGGTGGCCGACATCAACCGCCGCCTCAGCGACAAGCAGCTCACGGTGGAGCTCACCCCCGCCGCCAAGGACTTCATCATCGACAGTGCCTATGATCCCATCTACGGCGCCCGGCCTCTGCGCCGGTATCTCCAGCACACCGTGGAGACCCTCATCAGCCGGAAGATCATCGCCGATCAGGTGGAGAGCGGTCAGCGCCTGACCGTGGACTACCGGGACGGCGAGCTGGTGGTGGATGGCCGCGAAGTTCTCTCCGGCGAGGTCATCGACCTGTAACCTACTTTTCCCGCTTTCTTGAAAGAAAGCTTGGCAAAGAACTTTGTGCGAAACTTCGTTTCGCCTCCACGCCCGTAATAAAATGAAAGGTAGGAGTGACGTTCTGCGTCGCTCCTACCTTTTTGTTTTTATGGGCGTTGTCCACCACCGCACTCAACAGGAAGGGAGGCAGAAGGCGGTGTGAAATAGACGGATAATCTTGCAAATTTCGATGGCAGCAGGCCCCAGTGGACCGAGAGGAGAAAGGCGCACGGTCAAAGCTTAGGCCGCCGGAAGCTACCAAAAGCCCAAAGTGACCCGCCCCCGCAACAGGGGGACCGGGGGAAAGGTGACTATGAGCGCCCGCTGTGCGATGGCGCTCATCGGAGCCGTCCCCCGGCGATTCTTTCGTGCCTTTCTGATCGCTCAGAAAGGCACATTTTCCCTTTATAGATTATGTTTCTTCCAAGAAAAGTAACGCCGCAATCGTGCCGTCGCTGACGGCGGTGGTGAGCTGACGCACCGATTTGGTGCGGCAGTCCCCGGCGGCATACACCCCGGGTCGGCTGGTGCGGCAGTCGGAAGAACGGATATACCCCGCCTCGTCCAGCTCCACCAGGTCGGCAAAGAGCTGGTTTTGAGGCTGCTGCCCCACCGCCACAAACAGGTTGTCCACCGCCAGAGCGGTGATCTCCCCGGTGACCTTGTTCTTCACCTGGATGCCGGCAAGCTGTCCGTCCGCCTGGTCCAGGGCCTCCACCGTGCTGTCCATGAGGCACTGAATGTTGGGGCAGGTGAGAACCTGATCCACCAGCCGCTGCGCGCCCCGGAACTGGTCCCGGCGGTGAATAAGGGTCACCTGAGGACACAGCTGGGCCAAAAACAGGGCGTCCTGGAGGGCGGTGTCGCCCCCGCCCACTACGGCCACGGGCTTACCCTTACAGAAGGGTCCGTCGCACACGGCGCAGTAGGAGATGCCCTGTCCCACCAACTCCTCCTCACCGGAAAGACCCAGGGGACGGTGGCGAACACCGGTGGCGAGAATCAGCCCCTTGCAGGTGTGGCTGCCGCAGTCGGTGTCCACCTGGAAACCATCCTCCAGGGGCGTTACCGCCGTGACGCTCTCATACTCCAGCTGAGCGCCCAGATCCTGGGCCTGCTGGGCCAGGGTGTCACCCAGCTCACTGCCCGCCACCCGGGGCAGACCAGGATAGTTTTCCACAAGGGGAGAGAAGTTGATCTGTCCGCCGGGGGTGCTCTCCTCCAGCACCAGCACGCTACGCCCCGCCCGGGCCAGATACAGCCCGGCGGTGAGTCCGGCCGGGCCGCCTCCCACCACGATTACATCGGTCATCACGGCACCTCATTTCCTTCCGTTTTTCTCTATTGTACTTTACTTTCCACAAAAACACCAGAAAATGTGGAAAACTTTTAAATATGGGCTGACAAGAAAAAAGTAGGAGCGACGCAGAACGTCACTCCTACCTTTCATTTTGTTACGGGCGCAGCGGCGAAACGCAGTTTCGCACAAAGTTCTTTGCTAAGCTTTCTTTCAAGAAAGCGTGGCGGCGCAGCGGGGGCAGAGGGTGGGGTGCTTGGGGTCGGCACCCACCTTGATGTGGTGCTTCCAGCAGCGCTCACACTTCTCGCCCTTGGCCTCGCTCACCAGCACCCGGACCCCGGCAACGGGGGTCTCGGACCCCTTGGCGTAGAGGGCGGCGTCCTCAGACACCTCCACATCGGACACGATGAACAGGTCGGCCCACTGGCTCTCAAACGCCTTACGGGTCTCCTCCAGATTGCTGTCCTTCACCGGGCCGTCGGTCACCAGTGTGACGTGGGCCTCCAGGGCCTTACCGATCTTCTTCTCGTTCCGGGCGGCCTCCAGGGCCACGTTTACCCCGTCCCGCAGCTGGGACAGCGCGGCCCAGCGGATCATCTGCACCTCACTGAGGGCATAGTCCCCAAAGGGCTTGTTCATCTCATTGAGCACCACGTTCCGGGCGTCGTCCCCCTCCCGATGAGGCATGGCCTGCCAGATCTCGTCACAGGTGAAGGCCAAGATGGGGGCAAACAGCTTGGTGATGGTATCCAGGATGAGCCACAGAGCGGTCTGGGCGGAGCGGCGCTTCAGGCCGTCCTTCTCCTCGCAGTAGAGGCGGTCCTTGATGATATCCAGATAGAAGGAGGACAGCTCCACCACGCAGAAGTCGTTGATGGCGTGGGAGACCACGTGGAACTCGTAGTTATCATAGGCGGCGAAGCACTTCTGGGTCAGCTCATTGAGCTTGGTCACCGCCCACTTGTCCAGCTCCAGCATCTCCTCGGGCTTGACCAAGTTCTCAGGATCGAAGCCGTTGAGGTTGCCCAGGCAGTACCGGGCAGTGTTGCGGAACTTCAGGTAGTTCTGGGAGAGCTGCTTGAAGATGTTGTCGGAGCAGCGCACATCCACATGGTAGTCAGCGGAACCAGCCCACAGACGGAGCAGGTCGGCGCCGTACTTCTTGAAGATGTCAGCGGGGTCCACACCGTTGCCCAGAGACTTGTGCATGGCACGGCCCTCGCCGTCCACGGTCCAGCCGTGGGTCAGGCACTCCTTGAAGGGCGCACCCTTGCCCAGCGCGCCCACGGCGGTGAGCATGGAGGACTGGAACCAGCCGCGGTACTGGTCGAGACCCTCCAGGTACATGGTGGCAGGCCAGAAGCCCTGGTCCTTCTGCATGGAGGCAAAGTGGGTGGAACCGGAGTCGAACCAGCCGTCCAGGGTGTCCTCCTCCTTGGTGAAGCCGCCCTTGGAGCCGCAGTGGGGGCAGGCGAAATCGGCGGGCAGGATGTCGGAAGCCTCCATCTCATACCAGGCGTTGGAGCCCTTCTCGCCGAAGAGCTTGCTCACGGCGGCGATGGTCTCGTCGGTGCAGATGGACTTGCCGCAGTCCTTGCAGTAGAACACGGGGATGGGCAGACCCCAGCGGCGCTGACGGCTGATGCACCAGTCGGCGCGCTCCCGGATCATGGACTTCATGCGGTCAATGCCCCAGCCGGGCACCCAGCGCACGTCGTCACAGGCGGCGCAGGCCTCGTCCTTGAAGGCATCCACGGAGCAGAACCACTGGGGAGTGGCGCGGAAGATGATGGGCTTCTTGCAGCGCCAGCAGTGGGGGTAGGAGTGGACGATCTCCTCGCTGGCAAAGAGAGCGCCGCTCTCCTTCATGTCAGCCAGGATGACAGGATTAGACTCCTCGGTCTTCATGCCGGCGTACTTGCCGGCGTAGTCGGTGTGGCGGCCACGGTCGTCCACGGGCACCACCATCTCCATGCCGTAGCGGCGGCAGGTCTGGTAGTCGTCGGCGCCGAAGCCGGGAGCGGTGTGGACGCAGCCGGTACCGGAGTCCATGGTGACGTAGTCGGCCAGCAGCAGGCGGGAGGTCTTATCCAGGAAGGGGTGCTGGGCCAGCATATTCTCGAAGAAGGAGCCGGGGTGAGTCTCGGCGATCTCCCAGGACTCAAAGCCGCCCACCTTCATGACCTTCTCCACCAGGGCCTCGGCCATGATATAGGTCTCACCGTTGGGAGCCTTCACCAGGGCGTAGCTCTCGTCGGGGTGGAGGGCGATGGCCAGGTTGCCGGGCAGCGTCCAGATGGTGGTGGTCCAGATCACGAAGAACAGCTTGCTGTGGTCATAGGCGGCCAGCTTGCCCTGGTCGTCCTTCATCTGGAACTTCACGTACACGGTGGTACAGGGGTCGTCCTGGTACTCGATCTCGGCCTCGGCCAGGGCGGTCTCGTCGTTGGGGCACCAGTAAACGGGCTTGAGGCCCTTGTAGATATAGCCCTTCTTGTACATCTCCCCGAACACCTTGACCTCCTCGGCCTCAAAGCCGGGGTCCATGGTCTTGTAGGGGTGCTCCCAGTCGGCCAGCACGCCGATGCGCTTGAAGCCCTCCATCTGGATGTCAATATACTTCTGGGCGTAGTTGTGGCAGGCGGTACGGAACTCGGGAACGCTCATCTGCTTGCGGTTGAGCTTCTGCTCCTTGATGATGGCGCTCTCGATGGGCATGCCGTGGTTATCCCAGCCGGGGATATAGGGGGTGTAGTAGCCCCGCATGGCGTACATACGGGTAATGAAGTCCTTCAGGGACTTGTTGAGGGCGTGGCCCATATGCAGGTTGCCGTTGGAGAACGGAGGGCCGTCGTGGAGGGAGAAGAGAGGCTTGCCCTCGTTCTTCTTCAGCATCTCGTTGTACAGGTCCATATCGTTCCAGCGCTGGAGCATGTCGGGCTCCCGCTTGGGCAGACCGGCCCGCATGGGGAAGTCGGTCTGGGGGAGATTGATGGTCTTATTGTAGTCCATGTCTCGTGTTCCTCCATTTATTGATACTCAAAGATTACGGTTTTACAAGCCGCGCAGAGATAAGCAGGATATTCCACAAAGTCAAAGAGGGTATCTGGGGGCGGGGTGGGTTTGAGCCGTACCCTGCCCTTGCGGGGAAAGGGAAATTGCCCGCGCTCAGGGGCCCACTCCAGCTGGCAGATTTTCCCCGGAATCATCCAGCCAAGGGACATTTCGTTTCCACATTTGGGGCAGTTCATCAAAGCCACTCCTCTCAGAAAACAAAAAAACCCTTGTCTCAACAAAGAGACAAAGGCAATATCCTCTGCGGTACCACTCTTCTTGCCGGACAAACACGTCCGGCCACTCAAGTTCTGCCCGGTAACGGGGGCGTCCGGAGAGGCCTACTTAAGTTCAGCCCTCTGCTCCAAGGTGATGTTCCCCGGCTCCTCCCGTCCGCCTTGCACCTAAACGGCGGCTCTCTGTGCGTCTCAGAGGCGGGTACTTTTCCTTTTCCACGCGGTTTTCCTTATTTGCCAGAATATCTTATCTGTTTTTTGAGTCGCTGTCAAGGGGAAGGGGTTCATTTTTTTAATAGGAGAGGCGGGTGTTACTTTCTGCTCGCACAGAAAGTAACCAAAGATGCGTTGGGGGCCGCCTTCGATGAGCGCCTACGCGCAGCGGGCGCTCATAGGCGGCTTGCCCCCAAGCCCCCATTTTACGGGGGACGCCCTCCAGCGAGATTTCCGTAACTTTCCGGCGGCCTAAGACAAGCCCTTGCTTTCTTCTTGCCTCGGGGGCACTGGCCCCTACTGCGTCAAAAATTAGAAAACCGCTGCGCTGTACGGATGCCGCCTAGTCTGGCAAAGCTGTGGCAGCCGGGCAATCGATGACGACCGCACCAAACAGGTAGGCAGGCACCAGGCGGTGTATGATAGAGAGCAAAAACTTGCAAATTTTGATGGCAATAGGCCCCAGTGGGCCGAGTGGAGAGGGGTGCACGGTCAAAATTTAGGCCGCCGGAAGAGAGTAAGAGGCCAAAGGGACCCGCTCCCGTAACAGGGGGACCGGGGGAAAGGTGACTATGAGCGCCCGCTCCGCGTAGGCGCTCATCGGAGCCGTCCCCCGGCGATCTTTGGTTCTTTCCATCGCTGGAAAGAACACTCCTCGCTCCCCGCCCCGCAGGGCGGAACCCTCCAAAAAAGATGGGAGCGACGCAGAACGTCACTCCCACAAAATGCCTCTATTCAGCGCAAAAACAAGCAAACTTAATTAAATTTATAAATCTTCCGAGCCAGACGATAAAGCCCCACCGACAGCTTCCGCCCCTGGTAGCCGGGGAAGGCGGTAAAGGCGGACACAGCGCGGTACTTCATCTTGTGGTAGATGCCGGAGTCCACGGTACGCAGGTACTCCCACAGCTGGGTGCGCTTGCCCAGAGCCTCGGGGGAACTGTCGATGACCAGGAAGATGGAGGAAATGGCCATCATCATGGCCAGGTAGTTGAACATATACCGGCCCAGCTTCTTGTGCTCCGCAGAGACCTGGCGCAGGTCGTGGGAGTCGATCATGTGGTAGGTGACCCGCAGCTGCTGGTCCACCCGGGTGACCATCACCTTCTCGTTGACGCTCTGGTCGGAGCGGCCGATAAAGTAGCGGTACAGGTCCACATCCAGGTAGTACATGTTCTTCACATAGGGCAGGGGCTGGTAGACAAAGATGTTGTCCACATAGAAGGTGTGCTTGGGCAGCTCCAGGTTGCAGTCCCGCAGCAGCTGGGTGCGGTAGATGACCGAGTGCATCAGCAGGTACTGGGAGGGACGGAAGCGACCGATCTGGTCCCAGCCGAACACCTTATTGCGGGGGAATACGTTGCAGTAGTGCATCACCCGCTGGGTGTTGGTCTCGGCGTGCTCGTAGACATAGTTGCAGATCATCATGTCCACCAGCTTGTTATCCCGGACGAACTGGCGCAGCTTATCCAGCGCCTTGTGCAGGGAGGGCACATCTACCCAGTCGTCGGAGTCCACCACCTTGTAGTAGATGCCCCGGGCGTTGCGAATGCCCTGGTTGACACCCTCACCATGGCCGCCGTTGGGCTGATGGATGGCCCGGACGATGTCGGGGTACTGCTCCTGGTAGCGGTCGCAGATGGCGGGGGTGTCGTCCTTGGTGGAGCCGTCGTCCACCAGGATGATCTCGATGTCGTCGCCGCCCTGGAGCAGGGTCTCCACGCAGTGCTCCATATAGGCAGCGGAGTTATAACAAGGGACGGCAAAGGTAATCAGCTTATCCATATGTAATTATCTCCTCTCGTCGGAGGGGGCACGGGTGTTCCGCGCCCCGGCGGCTCACGCCGCAATCACTTCAGCAGCTCTTCAGCCAGGTCCAGCGCCCGGCCGGCGATAGCGTCCATATTGTAGTATTTGTACTCCGCCAGGCGGCCCAACAGGTGGAGGTTTGGGAACTTCTCCGCCAGGGCCTTGTACTGGCCGTACCGGGCATTGTTGTCCGGGTTAATGATGGCGTAGTAGGGGATCTCTCCCGGCGCTCCGGTATAGGCGCGGGAGTACTCCTTCACGATGGTGGTCTTCCCGGGCACCTTCTGGCCGGTGAGGTGCTTAAACTCGGTGATGCGGGTATAGTCCTCGTCCACGGTATAGTTCACCGTGCCGTAGCCCTGGAAGTCGTCCTGGGGAAGGGTCTCGAAGCGGAAGTCCAGGGTGCGGTAGGGGAGGGGGCCAAACTGGAAGCCAAAGAGCTCGTCGGCCTGGCCGGTGTAGATGACGGGGCCGTCAAAGACTTCGCCATCCACCTTGATCTGCTCCCCGCTCACATCCAGCCGCTTCAGGGCGTCGCAGCCCAGCTCCACGGTGATGTTGGGATGGTCCAGCATCCGCTCAAACATGGGGGTGTAACCCTCCTGAGGCATGCCCTGGAAGGCGTCCTGGAAGTAGCGGTCATCCCGGGAGAGGAACACCGGCACCCGGGCGGTGGTGTTGGGGTCGATCGCCTCCGGCTTTTGTCCCCACTGCTTCATGGTGTAGTGGACAAACACGTGCTCGTACACATAGTCGGCCAGAGCGGCGATCTCGGGGTCAGCGTTCTGCCGCAGCTCGAGAATGGTCACCTTCTGCTCCGCGCCGTACTCGGCCAGCAGCTTGTCCCCCAGGCGCTTGCCCTCCTTGGGACCAAAGGCGGTCTCCAGGGAGGTGAGGTTGAAGGGGACCGGGTAGGTCATGCGGCCCCCGGCATTGTCGGGGATGTTGGCGATGACCCGGTGCTGGTAGTCCCGCCAGGGAGTAAACCGGGACAGCCAGTCAAAGACCCGCTTGTCGTTGGTGTGGAAGATATGGGGGCCGTACTGGTGAATGAGCACGCCGGCCTGGTCCAGACAGTCGTAGGCGTTGCCGCCGATATGGTCCCGGCGCTCCAGAACCAGCACCCGCTTGCCGCCCTGCTCTGCCAACTGCCGGGCGCACACCGCCCCGGCATAACCCGCGCCGACCACCAGCGCGTCAAAGGTACGCTCCAACTTGTATCCCGCCTTTTCTTTATCATCAGACCGGACAGGCTGTCCTGTCCAGATAGAATCAGTATACCATAGTTGCCCGGACCAGGGCAATGAAAAAAGTATAAAGGATACCTTAAGGTGTGGTTAGTCAATTCTTTAAAACCAGTCCTCCCCTCCAGTGCCAGAAACTGGCTCTGCGGTCCCAGACACAGCGGACAGCGCTCCGGCGCCCCCTCCTCATACTGGGTGTGGCCGCAGACAGTGCACCGCCACAGGCAGGGGAGAGGCCGGGCAAACAGCTCCCCATCCTCCAGCCGCCCAGCCCACCGGGCAAACCGGTCCCCGTGGGTCTCGTCCACCTGGGCTACCCGCTCAAACTGCCGTCCATGGACCCGCTCCTGCTCCGCCGTGCGCACAAACAGCAGCTCCACCACCGCCAGCCCATCCCGGTGGGCCGCTCCCGCCGCCAGCATATACCGGCTGCGGGCCAGATTTTTCTCCGCCAGCCCCCGGGCCAGATTTTCCAGAGTACGGCTGGGCACATCCATACCAAACGCCTCCTTTTTTGCTCCTTTGTTCCATTTAGTATTGCCAGCCAGAACAAAATTACATGCCCTTTTCGAAATTCTCCTGGATTTTAACAATTTTTTTACGGAATACCCCGCTTGTCCTTGCCTTTCCCCAGGGGAGCGGGTATAATAAAGGCAATTCGGGGTGTCTTGTCACCCCCATGTGAGGAGGCTGCCCCAGCCATGAAAGCAAAAACAAACCTGACCATGCTCTGCGACTTCTACGAGCTGACCATGGGCAACGGCTATTTCCAGACCGGACTGGCCGACCGGATCTGTTACTTTGACGTGTTTTACCGCTCCGTCCCCGACAAGGGAGGCTTCGCCATCGCGGCGGGCCTGGCCCAGGTGGTGGAGTACATCCAGAACCTGTGCTTTGACGAGGAGGACATCGCTTACCTCCAGTCCAAGGGCTGCTTTGCCCCGGAGTTTTTAGATTATCTGCGTACCTTCCGCTTTACCGGCGACATCTGGGCCGTGCCCGAGGGCACCCCCATCTTCCCCGGCGAGCCCATCCTCACCGTGCGGGCCCCCGCCATCCAGGCCCAGTTTATTGAGACTTTTGTGCTGCTGTGCCTCAACCACCAGTGCCTCATCGCCACCAAGTCCAACCGCATCGTCCGGGCCGCCGAGGGCCGCCCGGTGGCGGAATTCGGCTCCCGCCGGGCCCACGGC